>Ga0315277_10000576_pt1 | contig 58031 bp, 43 predicted proteins | sample YL17G05_15_MG_FD_203695 | JGI IMG/M metagenome (GOLD analysis project Ga0315277, IMG submission 203695) | Sediment microbial communities from Yellowstone Lake, YNP, Wyoming, USA - YL17G05_15 | ecosystem: Environmental > Aquatic > Freshwater > Lake > Sediment | place: USA: Wyoming | collected... | reverse complement strand
GGGGATATCGATCTCTCACTCACCGTCTGGTGTCCCCCGCAGGACACCAGATTATTTATCCTCTTTCAGGTTCATGCTTATAGTATAACAAACTATCCTCACTCTTTCAATATACAAGGGGGATATAAGGGGAGAGATTCTCCTTCAACCCGTCAGCTAAAACTGACGGCAATTGATTTTCTTATAATATCACAGGTGGGTGTTAGGAGCCAAAGGACTCCGACCTGCGCTCTTAATATTTGTCAGTAAAAAAAGCGTCTCAGTTTTTCTGAGACGCCTTTGTCGTTTTTTTAGTGACAGGAGCAAAGGGAACCCAGCCCACAGACTAACAGCTCGGTGCTGGTCCTCCCTTGAATAGGTAGTTGATTAGATAGACCACGTCTCCGACATCAATCGTATGATCACAATTCGTATCTCCATTTTCGAAGGGAAAAGGTTCAGGACCACTCTTGAAAAGATAGTTTATTAGATAAACTACATCCCCAACGTCAATGACCCCGTCGCCGTTAGCGTCCCCACTCACCATATGCTTTGTCCACTGGGCAATATATGCTGACACTTTGCCGCCGGCAGTCGTAAAAGCTCCCCCCACAATCAGCTTGCTGTCATAGACCGACAGGGCTAAAACAGGGGGATATGCTCCCCCACCCATACCCGACCCCAAGGGGGACCAGGAGTAACCGTCCCAGGAGGCAACATAATTGGCACTATCGCCTCCAGCGGTCATAAAATATCCTCCTGCAATCAGCTTGTTGTCATAGACCGACAGGGCTAAGACATTGTAATTCATCCCCGATTCCAAGGGGGACCAGGAGGAACCGTCCCAGGAGGCTATGTAATTGGCACTCACGCCCCCGGCGGTGGTAAAACCTCCCCCTGCAATCAGCTTGTTGTCATAGACTGCCAGGGCATAGACACTGCCACTCACCCCTGATCCCAAGGAGGACCAGGAGTAACCATCCCAAGAGGCTATGCAATTAGCACTCACGCCCCCGGCGGTGGTAAAACCTCCCCCCACAATCAGCTTGTTGTCATAAACCGCCAGGGCTCCGACCCAGTCGTTCATCCCCGACCCCAAGGGAGACCAGGAGTAACCGTCCCAGGATGCAATATAATTAGCACTCACGCCCCCGGCAGTGGTAAAATATCCCCCGGCAATCAGCTGGTTATCATAGACCACCAGAGCACCGACATAGCTATTCATCCCCGAACCCAAAGGGGACCAGGAGGAACCATCCCAAGAAGCGATACCATTAGCAGTTATTTCCCCAGCGTTGGTAAAAGTTCCCCCCACAATCAACTTGTTATCATAGACCGTCAGGGCAGCAATCCAGTCATTCATCCCCGATCCCATGGGAGACCAGGAATAACCGTCCCAAGAGGCTATACGATTGGCATCAACGCCCCCGATGGTGGTAAAAACTCCCCCCACATTCAACTTGTTGTTATAGGTCACAAGGGCATAGATGTCGTCATTCATCCCAGACCCGAAAGAGGACCAGGAGGAACCGTCCCAGGAGGCTATGGAACTTACACCAACACCCCCCGCGCTAGTGAAATGTCCTCCTGCAATAAGTTTGTTGTCATGGATCGCCAGGGCAAAAACAAAGGGATAAGAATCTCCCATCCCCGACCCCAAGGGGGACCAGGAGTAACCGTCCCAGGAGGAAATACAATTGGCACTCACACCCCCGGCGGTTCTAAAATATCCCCCGGCTATCAGCTTGTTGTCATAAACTGCCAGTGCATAGACAGTGCCATTTATCCCTGTACCCAAGGGGGTCCAAGAGGAACCGTCCCAGGAGGCAATACAATTGGCACTCACACCCCCGGCGTAGGCAAAATCTCCCCCCGCAATCAGCTTGTTGTCATAGACCGCCAGAACCCGGACAAAGGGGAAAATCCATGGCAATGTTCCCATCATCCCCGACCCCAAGGGAGACCAGGAGGAACCGTCCCAGGAGGCAATAGAATTGGCACTATCACCCCCGGCGGTGGTAAATCTTCCCCCGGCAATCAGCTTGTTATCATAGACAGTGAGGGCAGCGATACAGGGATCGTATCCTTCCATTCCTGACCCCAGAGGGGACCAGGATGAACCGTCCCAAGAGGCGATATAATTAGCACTATCACCCCCTGCGGTAGTAAAATATCCTCCTGCAATCAGCTTGTTGTTATAGACCGACAGGGCATTGACAGCACCACCGATCCCCGATCCCAAGGGGGACCAGGAGGAACCGTCCCAGGAGGCAATGGCATTGGCACTCACGCCCCCGGCGGTAGTAAAATATCCCCCCGCTATCAGTTTGTTGTTATAGACCGCCAGGGCATTGACACGTTCACCCATACCCGACCCCAAGGGTGACCAAGAGAAACCGTCCCAGGAGACGATATTTGTTGCCAGCGTGCAGTTAGCTACCTCGAAATACCCCCCGGCGATCAGCTTGCCGTCATACACACATAGAGCATAACAAGCACCATTTAAGCCAGGGACACACGAAAACTTATCTGTCCAGAATGTGTCGTCGGGTTCGCCAGATACCCTGACACTTGCATTTGGCAACAGAATCGGCTCACCAGTGCGAGGGTCAGTTGCCAAATCTAATCCCTTCAAATCAAGCGGACCCTGGTACCCTGACTCCCGAATGGCTTTAAGGTCAATCCGACCATCAGGCGTTAAAAAGTCTTCTAAGCTTCGCCCTTTGAGATTCTGTTCAGGCAGAAGCGGTCTTTCTGCGGTTATATTTGTATCAATCACACCAACAGTATGGGGGTCGGTTGAGAAAGCGACTTGCACTTGGTTTGGTGGTAATCCGTTGGACATGCTTACAAAATTAAGCATACTCCCAAAACACAAGATCACAAAAAGCAATAGCTTCCCCTCCTTATGTGTGAACTTTGACGTAATCATTATTAGCTCCTTTCTAAGGTAAGTAACCTTTTTAGATATAATCCAATTGTGATAGTAATCTTACTATTATAATAGTCCAAAAGTGAGAAAAGTCAAGTGAAAAGGTTATAAGGAATTACGGATGAAGGATGAAAAAGCCCACAGCAAGTAGGGCAGGAGCCAATGGCTCCTGCCACAACCCAAAACACTCAACGTCTTAATCCCCCTTTTTTTCTCGTAACCCAAAGTCTCTCTTCATAGGAACTACAATTTCTGTAGTATTTTAGTGGTGAAAGGGATGGGAGCGGAATATATGAGCGGACGCTCCCGTCTGGGAGGGGAGTAGTGAAAGAAAAATAAAAAGGAACCTATTCAGAGGAGTTCGTTTTTCTTTTCCCCCCTGATAAGGGGGGAAATTCAAAAGGGGGGTTATTGAGAATTTACATTGCGCAAGAGCTACTCCTTACACAACAAAAAATAGCAACGATGAAAAAAATAAAAAATGATCGTCAGAAACACCAGAAACGTCAGAAACACCAGAACCACCGGCGTTACAAATCGGCTATGTCCAAAGTTATGAACGTCTTACCCCATTTCGCCGAACGATGATGAAAAATAGAAAAATACTACTCATATCACCAGAAACGTCAGTAACACCAGTAACACACATCGCCATGCAATACTGTTTCCCTCTCTCCATAGAGGAGAGGAAACTTCATACGTTCCTTTTTTCGATGCTCAGAGGGGATCAGGTTGTGGACAATCTTTTTCTTTTTTTGATGATCTCGACCAATGACCTCAAAGCTTGATTTACAGAGTCGTGATCCGGGAAAAATTTTGCCACATCGGGCTCAATCACAACAACATTTGCGCCTTCCCTATATCTCCTGGCATATTTTCCCTGAATGCCTTTGCTGAAATCATATTCTTCAAGCATGTCGGGATCTTTTAGCATTCTCTTCATATTGCTTTTTTATTTTCCCCTCCCCCTAATCCTGCGAAGCATTCATACGAACTTCCTCTACACTCTCCACTCAATACTCAACACTTGTCAAAACTCTGTTTTTCCGGTGAATTTGAAGTTGTCAATCATCATGGCGGGAGCAACGATACAGCCGACGTCACCCCACCAGGAGTTGACGATCTTCCTCTCTTTGGAGATCTGTTTGGCGTTGGAGAATGCCTTGAGCATGCTCTCGGTAAAGCGCAGGTTCTTTATCCCGTGCTTGATCTTCCCGTCTTCCACCCAGAAGGTGCCGTCACGGGTCATCCCGGTCAATAGGGCATTGGTGGTATCCAAAAGCCCGTTGATGTAATGAAACCGGGTGATCAAGATCGCTTTATCCGCGGATTTGATCATCTTATCGAGGGAGGAGTCTCCGCCTTCGATGAACAGGTTCAAAGCCAAGCCGCCGTCGGAGCTATCCGGGGTTAGGGCATGGCCGGTCGAATTTTTGCTCTCTTTATGGGCGGAGATGGAATCGTAAACCACGCCTTTGGCTATCCCTTTTTCCACCAGCATCACTTTCTGTTTCGGCACCCCTTCGAAATCGAAGGGGAAGGCGATGGCGCTTTGGTCCGGTCCGTTATCGTACATGGTGACGTTATCCCCCATGATCTTCTTCCCGATCCGGTTGGCCAGAAAGCTGGTCCCCTCCTGGAAGGATTTGCACCCGAAGCCGATGTAGTTCATCCACTCCACCAAAGCCGCCACTGCAGACGGCTCGAGTATCACCGGATATTCACCAGGCTCGACCACTTGGGGATTTTTGCTGTCTAAGCATTTCTGGATGGCTGTCTGAGTCAGCTCGTCTGTCTTCAGATCGTCCACGTTTCGGGTGAGCTGATCCGAATAGCCGGAGCTGTTCTCGCCCATCACCACCAGGTTGACGTAGGTGGAAGTGAGCGGCTGGTAACACTCCACACCCTGGCTGTTCAACACCCCGATCTCGGAATAACCGGTGGAGAATGAGCCGGCTACGGTGAGATTATGTTTTTGAGCCTTTTCGAATATGTTTTTTGCCTCCTGTGCCCTCTGGATGGGGGAGAATTTGGCGGTCTTCTCGAAATAGGTATTTACTATGGGATAATCCTGCTTTTGGGGCAGTCCGGGGAAATCCGGATTCTCCCTCTGGTTTTTGGCGATCTCGACGGAATTTGCCAGGGCTTTTTCCAGATCTTCCTTAATGAAGGAATTGGTGGCAGCCACGCCGATCTTCTTGCCCAAAGCGGTGCGGAAATATACCCGGCTGTTCCGCTCGGAGACGTTCTGGTGGATGGTGGAATTGGCGAAACGGGTCAGCCCGCTCTCGCCGCCGATATAAACCGCCTCGGTCAAATCCGCCTTGGATTTGCCCAGAACCGACTTCAATAATGTCATTATTTTGTCTTTTCCGATCATTTGCTTACTCCCACTTTAACGTTGCGAAATCTGGCGGGAGAGGTGCCGTGAGCCACGTGCATGGTCTGCATCGGCTCCCCCTTGCCGCAATTGGGCAGGCCCCAGATACGCCAGTGTTTTCGGTTACATACCGCATCACAGCCGTTCCAGAACTGGGGGGTGATGCCGGTGTAAACCCCGTTTTTGTACATCTTCCCCAGCTTGCCGTTTTTGATCTCCCAGACGGCTTCCACCCCAAACTGGAAATTAAGACGCTTGTCGTCGATGCTCCAGCTCTTGTTGGTATCCAAAAAGAAACCGTCCTGGGTATCTTTGATCAGGTCTTCCAGCTCCCATTCCCCCGGCTCTAGGTTGATGTTGGTCATCCGGATCAAAGGGATCCGGTTCCATCCTTCCGCCCGCATGGTGCCGTTGCTCTGCTGTTTCAATACGGCAGCAGTTTCCCGCGAAGTCTGGTAGCCGACGAACAAGCCGTTTTTGACCAGATATGCCCGTTGAGCTTTGACCCCCTCGTCATCGTACCCGAAACTCCCCAATCCTCCGGGGATGGTGGCATCGGCAACGATAGTCACCTTATCCGAGCCGTATTTGAGCTGGTTCAGTTTGTCGATGGTCATAAAGCTCCCCCCAGCCAGGCTGATCTCGGTTCCCAAAACCCGGTCCAGCTCGGTGGGGTGGCCGCACGACTCGTGGACTTGAAGCGCCAGCTGATTCCCGGCGATGATGATGGTGGTCTCCATCTCGGGGAGGGGGGGCGCCGAAAGAAGCTCGATGGCCTCTTCCCTGGTCTTTTCGGCATTCTCCACCAGCTTCAGCTCTTCGACGAATTCATAGCCCCGGGAGGCATAATCCCCGCGGAATGAACTGGGGAAGGAGCGTCTTTGCACCTCCGAGCCGTCGACTGCCGTAGCCATGATCCCTCCTCCGCTCTCCAGCATGGACTGTTCGATGAAGGTCCCTTCGGTGGAGGCGAAGATCTTATCGGTCTTGAAGAAGTTCATGGAGCTTTCCGCCACTTTGATCTTCGGATCCTTCTGCAGGACGGCGCAGGCATCGAGCAAAAGCCCCAGCTTTTTGTCGATGGGGACCCCAAAGGGATCGATCTTGTACTGACTTTGGTATCTGTCCTGGTGGATCTCCGTGGGGGTCAACCTGACGTTCTCTTTTTTTGCCAGAGCCGATGCTTGGGCGATCTCTATGGCGTTATCAGCCACCCGCTGCATCTCGTCTGCACTGGTGATTGAGCTGGCGGCAAATCCCCAGGCGCCGTTTTGGATCACCCGGATGCCGAAACCCTGATCCTCGTTCCGGGATAGCGCTTCGACGTTCCCGTTCTTTACCTTGATATCCTCGAGACCGGTCTTCTGGTGCCGGATGTCGGCATAATCCACCTTCTTCTTTTTGAGATAATCGATGATCTCCTTAATACGATCTTTCAAGCGTTCCTCCTTTCCGTAAATCTTCCGTAAATCTATGGTTGACTTTTCGAATTTAAAACTCAGAAGTGATAAGTTAAAATCCTGCCTGTCTCTTGTCAAGCAAATAAAGATTTTGTCAAAAGATGATAAGAAGTTGTTATTCAGATAAGCCGGGGTTAAAAATGGATCGAAAAAAACACTTTGGATTTGGTGGCAAATCCCCGGTCGATTTAGCAGAAAATTATCTCAAAAAGCATATTTGGGCATAAACCGGCAATGTAATCTGACCTGATCACGTATAATTTATTGAGAGGCAGGCAAATAGCCTTGATGTCTCACAGTCATCAAATGGGAATTTCCTCAGAGTCAAGTTTGTTTCTCTTAAGGGATTAACCGGAAAGCAGAGTCTGTTGTTTTTCATAAAGCCTTTAAATGTGATATTTTATAAAAAATAACTTGACAAAAAAAGGGTTCTGATTTAGATTGAAATTGGGAAAGTGTGCAATAGATTGACCAAGTTTTGTTTTCCCTTATTGAAGGCGTGTAACATATTAGCTCACTTTTCATTCGGAAGGAAACAAGTCAATTTACCCTTTTTCATCGCTTAAGGAGGCGATTGTAACATGAAGCGGCTATTTTCGAAAATTTCCGGAAGAGGCGGATCTTCCTGGCTGAAACTAGTCCTTCTCTCGTTTTTCCTTTTTGCAGCATTGGTTTTGTTCAAACATGGTATTGCCAGCGAACCGGATCAGGAGCACCCCTGGGACGATCTGTGTGGCAGCGATGCTGATCAAATACAGATACAGGATCCCGGCAATCATTTTATCTTGATGTTGCCGATAGGGATCGCTTCGCAGCAGATCGTGGTTCACGTGGAATCTGACAGGCAAAAGGACAAGACGGGAAAAGAGAAGGTTTCTCAGCCCTCGGTGAAGAACCGCATTCATTTTTTCATTTTCATTAAGTGAAGACAGGGTTACTCAACAAGCTGTTTTAGTCGCTTAGTTAAAAATGGATATTCCGGGAAAAAGGATCGAGCTTATCGAATTCCTGGCGGCAGAGAAAGATTTTAAGTCCGCGCAGGCGGAGTTGGAGAAGTTGAAGAAAGGGAATGACAGCTCCTTCAACCAATCAGGGGAGGTCTATTATCTGGAGGGACTGATCCTGCACGGATTGGCTCGATACCGCGAAGCGCAGGAAAAGGGAGAATCGGCTTATAAAATCCTGAAGAACACCAGCAACAATAAACGCATTGCCCAGGTTCAGCTTCTCCTGGGCAATATTTTTGTCGCCACCGGCGATTTGAAAAATGCCGGGGAGAAGCTGCAGGACGCCATCGCCTCCTTCCGCCGGGTGGAGGACGAAAAGGGAATGGCGGAAACGTATAACAAGCTGGCGCAGGTTTTCTTTATTCAGGCGGAGTTTGATCGGGCCATCGAGGCTTTGGGCGCCGCCTCCGAGCATGCGCAAAAAACCCCCTCAGGTTCGGTTATGATCAGCCGCATCTCGGGCAACCTGGGGAGGATCCACCTGCTTTTGGGCGAATGGGATAAAGCCACCCGGCGTCTGCAGGAGAGCATTCAGCAGAACGAACCGGCGAAAAATGAGATCAGCGTCTGCAAAAACCTTCTATCCTTGGGCTATGCCGCAAGCCAGCAGAGGAATTTCGAGGAGGCAGAGGGATTCTACCGGAAAGCATACAGTCTCATCCAAAAGCTGGATTTGAAAAGGGAGCTGGCCATCTACCATGAATATCAGGCAGAAATGGCTTTGGAAAGGAAGTATTTCGATTCGGCTTACCAGAGCGTTTCTCAAGCCATACAGATAGGGGAGGAGATCGCCCCCAACAGCAGTTTGCTTTGTCAATCCTACCGGATTTTAACCCAGATACATCTCGCCACCCAAAAACTCCACTTGGCCGAGAATTACTGCCAGAGGTCCTGGGAGCTGGCCAGATCGCTTAATGAAAGGATGGAGGAGGGGATACTCTACCGGATTTGGGCTCAGATCGCCCGGGAAAAGAACAACAAGAAGCTGGCCCGGGAGAGATTCGAACAGAGCCTGAACCTGCTGGAGAGGATCGGGTGCAGATTCGAGCTGGCCCGGAGCTATCTTTACGCAGGAGATGCAGAGGTTTTCGATACTGCTAATACCTTTGAATATCTGAAGAAGGCACAGAATCTATTCAAGGAGCTTTTTTCGGAAAAAACCGGTGAATACGACTATTATGAGGGATTGTGTCAATTAGCCCTAGCCAAGATGTACTTCCAGACAGCCGATTTCGACGGAAGTATCGATAGTCTGAACCAGGCGGAGCTCCGGTTGGGTAGAATCAAAACGGAGAACTTAACCGATAAAGAGGAGATACTTCAAGTTATAAACTCATACCGGCAGGAAGTGGAGAAAAAAGCCGCCGAGCGGAGCCTCTCTTTGGATAACCAATACAATGTGGTCAGACGTTTCCTTTCCGAAGTCGAGTCGGCGGAAAGCAATGCCACGCATCCGACCAGTAAAGAAGATGAGGTAAACCGGAACCTGATGCTTTTGGCCAAAAAGATCCAGGCGGACCGGGGTTTCATCGTCCTGAAGAATGGCGAAAACCAATTCTCCCCTCCCCTCTTCAGTTTCAACCTTACTGCAGAAGAGATGGAGAAGCTTCACTTGAGTTTTTCCCGGTTAAACGGGGAGCTTACCTCCTTGAGAGAACCTTTGTATTTGACTTCAGGCCAGAACCGGACGATTTTTGAAATCGAAAAAGACGTTACCAGTCTTCTTGTCATACCCCTAAAAACAGGCGAGGAGATCAAGGGACTTTTGTACCTGGATCGGGAGAAAAACGGGCTTTCCGCCAATCCTTTCCGTTTAGACGAGCTTAATCTGGCGGTAGCATTTGCCGAGATCGTGGCTTTGAAAGTGGCGGAGATAGAGAACCGAAAACTGGGAGAGGAAAACCTGCGGCTTAAAGAACAGCTGAAGGATAAAAGCGCCTTCTCCAACATCATCACCCAAAACGGCGACATGATGGAGATACTGTGGAAGCTGCATCAGGTGAAGGATACCAACCTTTCCATACTTTTGGAGGGGGAGACCGGAACCGGAAAAGACCAGGTGGCCAAGGCGATTCATTACAACAGCAATCGAAAGAATAAGAATTTCGTGGTGGTGAACTGCGCCGCATTTCCCGAGACCCTTCTGGAGAACGAGCTTTTCGGTCACAAGAGGGGAGCCTATACCGGCGCCTCACAAGACAAAGATGGTTTCATCCAGGAAGCGGACGGCGGAACCCTGTATTTAGACGAGATCGCGGAGATAAATCCCGCCACCCAGATCAAGCTTTTGAGGGTGTTGGAGGAAAAAGAATACACCCGGCTGGGGGATACCAAACCCCGGAAGGTGGATATCCGGATCATCTCTGCCACCAGTTTGAAGATAAAGGAGCAGATCGAGAAGGGGCAATTCCGCAAGGACCTTTTCTTCCGTTTGAATACCATCCATGCCACCTTGCCTCCTTTGAGAAAGCGGAAGGAGGATATCCCGCTTCTGGTAAACCAGTTCGTCAAGATCCATACCGCTGCGGGAACGGACAAACTCCCCCAACCCTCCCATGCCATCATGGAGCTATTCAGTAACTACGATTGGCCCGGAAACATAAGGGAGCTGGAAAATGAGGTGAAGAGACTGGTGGCGATAAAGGACGGCGAAGCGGTGGTGGCAGCCGACTTGCTCTCGGAGAAGTTCGGGATGGACGAGGAAGCCGACATCAAAAACCTTTCTTTATACGAGAGGGTAGCGGCGTGGGAGAAACAGTTCATCTTAAAGGCGTTGATCGAGAACAACTGGGTGAAAAAGACCGCTGCTTCCTCACTGGGCATTCCCGAATCCTCCTTGAGGTTCAAGATCAAACAGCTTAAGATAAAAACACCGGTGGAAGCATAAGTCCAAATTTAACTCGATATCTAAGCCATCCGTTCGGATGGCTTTTTTTATATTCGTTGTCCAAAAATTCCCACTCCCATTATTTTAGGGAGAGGGGATATTTCCTAATTGGATTTTCAGGTTTTAAGTTTCTATTAGATTCCCGACAAAGCAGGAGTATTAAATTAACAAGATGGTAGCGGACCACCCTTAAAAAGATAGTTGATCAGATAAACCACATCCCCAACATCCACATTGCCATCGCAATTGGTGTCTCCTGCAAGCAGCGGAGTAGGAACAGGTCCGTTCTTGAAGAGATAATTTAGCAGATAGACCACATCACCGACATCGACCAGTCCATCTGCATTAGCATCACCAACCGTGGAACAACCTACTCCAAAAGCTCCGATCATTGCACCACCCTGACCAGTGCCAACACAGGGCGAGGTATCCCAAACATTATAGTTGCCATTGTTCGGGTTGCAGAAAAGAGGATCAGCGGAGATACAGCCATCACCAGGAAGACAACCGTAGAAGTTCTCGTCCACATTATTCCATACATCGCAATATTCAATAGTCGGTAATGGTCCTTCAGCCCTAATACCTTTACCAGAGAGGGTGTTGGTGACTATGGTATTTACAATCGTTGCAGAAGAGTAGTAATCCAAGAATATCCCTCCTCCCATCCAAGCTTTATTCCTATCAATGGTGATATGAGAGATGATCGCCGTAGAAAAGCGAAAAAGAACGATACCCCCCCCATAACCATTCAGTGCGGTATCACTAGCAATGAGGTTGCCCGCTATTATGGAATAGCAATAGTTATCGATATAGATGCCGCCACCGGAATTCCCTGCAAAATTTCCCACAATCAAGTTTCCACATATGGTGGGAGAGCAATAATTGAAGCACATTATCCCGCCACCGCTTTCGATGGCAGAATTTCTGGTTATCTTATTCTCCAAAATCGCTGGTGAAGAATTATTGCTACAACGGATTCCACCACCTTGCGAGGTAGCCGGATTTTGTTCGATTATGTTATAAGCGATCAGAGGATTGGAAGAATCATCACAATCTATACCGGCACCCAGGGGAGAAGTATTGTTGATGATGCGATTGTTCAGTATTTTTGGGCTGGCGTTATGGCATCTTATTCCCGCACCCTGACCAGACTCAAGATTAGCCCCGGTTATTGTGAATCCATCCAGCACCGAGTTGGAATCTTCACCAGAGATGAAAGAAACCATGCTTATACCACCAGCTACTTTGCTTATGGTGGTGTTATCCCGGCCCATCTCACTTTTTACAACTACACCTTTGCCATTAAAGTTGAGATGTTCGTAGTAAGTGCCAGGAGCCGCAATTATAGAATCCCCATCCGAAGCAAAGTTGATAGCTTGTTGGATTTTTGCGAAATCGTGCGGAACATATATGTTTCTTGCATTGCAGGTAACGTAAAGTGAAGCCGAAGTCATTACGTATGGATTTGTTACTGAAAGCCCGGATAGTGTTATCTTATCTGTGGTTCCTACGGGAACATATGGGATACTTATACCAAATATAACTGAGTCTTTCTGGTCTGGATCCAAAGTAAGTTTGTAGTTTAGAGGATCAATGTTCCACCCAAGCGAATCAGTGACGGTTAATGAACATGAATCCTGGACTATACCTTGATTCCAAACATAGAAGACTGCATTGACATGGGTGGAAGCTGGAGCAGAGATATTGTTCTGTGGCTCAACTTGCCACATCTCTTTATAAGCACTACAAGTAACAGTTATTGATGTTGAGTCATAAACCAGTGGATTGTTTTTAGAATTAACACGCAGGGTTATTAAGTCTGCTGTGTTAAGTGGAACATAAGGTATATAGACTGCGATACTTAATGATTCTACTTCTGTTGTGTCAAGAGTGAAGTCAAAATGTAGCGGATTAATATCCCATCCGAGAGTATCAGAAATATCGACACTGTAACTGTCTGGGATGACACCAGTATTTTGAATCATGATGGGTATTGAAATAATAGTTCCCGCATAACTGTTCGTATCGCCTTCGCTCGTAATTTCTACACCTTCGGCAAATTCGTTACAGTATACAAATAAGCTGGCAGTGTCGGAGTTAGAAGAGTCAATTTGAGATATTGCAACAAGCGTGAGTTTGTCCTTTGTACCGATGGTTACATAAGGAATCGAGACTGTGTAGCTAATGGTATCGGTCTCTCCGGATTCGAGTGGAACATCATAATGGGTAGGAACTATAGACCAGCCAAGAGAATCGGTTATGTCTAGGCTAAAAGTGTCGGGAGATAAATTGGAGTTACCAACATAGAATTCGACCAAGGCATCAGTCAACGCTCGTCCTTGTTGATCAGGGCCTGAGGAAAGTAACGCCTCACCACAACCGATTCCGAAAGCTCCGATGTCAGCTCCACCTTCGCCAGCGCCAACGCATGGAGACAGGATCGAAAGATAATAGTTGTCGGATGTTGTGTCACAAAAATTAGGGTCGACCGAGATGTCACCCTCCCCAGGATCGCAGTTGCTGTAGTTTGTCGTATTGCCCCAAACATCATTGTAAGAAATTACAGCAAGCAACCCACTCTGATTTCTGATTCCTATATCACCATTGACAAATATGTTATTTGTGATGGTTGCACTCCAGAAAGGATTCATGTTGACGTAATTATTACTAAGGGTGTTATTGAGAATATCGTCATCTCCCTGCGTATCAATCCCGCAGTTGTGACCTACGATTAAATTCCCCACCATTTTCACACGGCTTGCGTTATTTCCTGAACTGAAAATACCAATTGCGCCCCCCAAGTAGGATTATCTATTAGTACATTGTTAGTAAACTGTGCCTGTGAATCTATGAAACGAATAACTCTGTACGATGCGTTTTGTGTGAATATGTTGTTTCTGATCGTCGGCGAAGCGCTATTACATAAGAGGGCTCCGTTATTAGTCCCCCCAGTGTTGGCACCTGTTATCTTGAAACCATCGATTGTCGTGCTGGTGTCTTCTCCTTGAATGAAGGTTACAATGGCGGAGTCGTCCACCGATCTGGCAATTATAGTGGTCTCTGCTCCAGCTTGGCTTTTGAGCAATATCGCCTTGCCATAGAAGCTGATATGCTCATAATAAGTTCCCGGTGCAACCAGAACGGTGTCACCGTTAACGGAAGCGTTTATGCCAGCTTGAATGGTCGTTTGTTGGGTTGGGACGTGGATGATTGTTGCTTGTGCTATATTAACAGAAAGGAGCACAACAAAGACACAAAAAGAGATAGAGATGGTACGCATGTAAACCTCCGGTTTTTGGAGTAGGTAAAAAGGGGGTATTTCATATTGTAAAGGTTATAAGTAAAGTTTTGATTCTGCGGTCTTAATATAGCTGGATTTTCTTAAAAAGCAAGCAGATTTTGTTGAACAAACCTTAGAAATTTAATCCAAGTTCATTTGTACTCTACTTAATTTAAGCCAGTATGCAATAAAAATATTTAAAGATACCTTTTGAAGAAGGGGGGGTTGAAAGAAAAATTCCCTCTTCCACAAAAGGAAAGGGGATTCCTTGTTTCTGTTTAAAACCCCCCTTTCGATTTCCCCCCTTCCTACGGACCTTCGATATCAGGGGGGAAAAAGAATTTCATCACCGGGTAAGGATAGAAAAAGCGTTTAAGGTTCAAAGTTTAATGTTCAAGGCTTAAAGCTTTATCAATTACCCGGCATTGGTTATTACGGACAATTCAAACAGGGCGCAGGTCCTCCCTTGAATAGATAATTAATCAGATACACCACGTCTCCTACATCATTCACTCCATCGCAGTTGACGTCTCCGACTGCATATGGTTGTGGTGGAGGACCGCCTTTAAATAGATAATTGATCTCACACACGACATCCGCGACGTCTAATACACCATCTCCGTTGCAGTCTCCGCACAGGTATATAACAACTAAGAATGCCAATGTATCTGCACTGCAGAAATCTTGGACGACCACCACCAGATTTTCGCTGAACAGAGTATCCGGGGCAATACCAACGACCGAGTCGTTTTCAACCACGCACCAGTGAGGGTAAGTCAGATACGATATGACATGCACCGAATCGTCCGGATCGATTATGCTCGGGTAATACTTGAATCGGGTTTGGTTTCTTACAATCACCGTGTCTAAGGAATCTACAATCTGCGGAGGATGGTTGTAAACATTTACCGTGAACTGGCAGGTGTCTTTAGCACCACAAGCATCCGTAGCCAATAAGCTAATGGTGTAATCCCCATTTTCCGCACAGGTGGTGTTCCATTCCACATGGCTTCCTGCTATAGTGGGATTATTAGTAGCTGGAGGAGTCATACTTATGGAAATTACTGGAACAGTATCACCCGGATCGGCAACGGAGAAATTGGTGCTGGTGAACATATTGCCTGCATGAACGCTGCCGTTGGAAGGACAGGTAAGCTGAGGAGGCTGATTATAGACAGTGACATCGAAATAGCAGGTGTCCTTGGCTCCGCAGCTATCTTCCGCCACCAGACAGATGGCGAAGATCTTGCCAGCATCGGCACAAGCAGTCTGCCATTCTATATGATTTTGTATTATGCCGGGTTGATTGACTGGAGCAGGGGTTATACCACACAAGCTCACCGTAACCGGCTCGGCCTTGGGATCGGAGGTAGAGAAATCGGTGCTGACGAAACTGTTCCCCGCATTAATCGAATCGTACTCCGGACAGGTGATCACCGGCGGCAGATTGTAGACTGTGACCGTGAACTGGCAGGTATCCTTGGCTCCACAAGGATCGGTGGCAACCAAAGTGAAGGTGAAATTAGGTCCATTCACCAGATCCGCACAACTGGTGTTCCACTCGATATGATTGCCCACGATGACAGGGGCATATGAAGGAGTCGGAGAGACTGAACTGAGAGTAACCACTACTTCGGTCGAATCATCCGCATCGGTAACCGAGTAATCGGAACTGACGAACTGATCCCCCGCATTTATGCTGTCACTACCCGGACAGGTTAGGACTGGAGGTTGATTATACACATTTACCGTAAACTCACAGGTGTCCTTAAGACCGCAGGGATCGGTGGCTACCAGTTTAATGGTGTAATCCCCGTTCTCCGCACAGGTGGTATTCCACTCTACGTGAGTAAATACGACGGTGGGGTTGTTGGTGGCAGAGGGGGTTATGCTAAGGAAAGTGACCGGAGCATAATCACCACCCGAATCGGTTACGGAGAAATTAGTGCTGATGAACATATTACCTGCATGAATGCTGCCGTTGCCCGGGCAGGTAATAGATGGTGCACTGTTACTAAGGGTGATCCCAAAATAGCAGGTATCTTTTGCTCCCTGACTGTCCGTAACTATCACTTTTACTGATCCACCCGCTGCGCAGTGATTGATCACATTATAGCTAATATAGATCGGAACCGAATCACCGACCGGCGCGCCAGCAAATATCGACATGCCAGCCACTCCGCTGCCCGTAAATGTTGCAGTGGCAGAGGTTATGGTAGCCGTATCGTGGACTATGGCACTACCTTCCGCAGAGAAACTGCCATTAGTGTTATGGCTTTGAGTTCCCGGGCAGGTCAGTTCCGGGGGACGGTGCGGGATGATAAAAAAGTCGTGGCAGAAGGATCCCACGCCATTCGCATCTTTCCAGCTCATTCTCGGAACGTAGGTGGCTGCATCCGAACGGGAGAAAACCAGACGGGAAGACGGCGGCCAGAAGCAGGTGTCGATGCAAACCATCATGCTATCCTGCAGTTTGAAGGACATGGTGGCGGTCAGTCTCTTGGTGGTCTCTCCATATCTCCTATCCTCGGTGCCGGTGCGAATCATGGTGAGCCAGAAATGAGAGGTGCCGTCTAAGTCCAATATGATTCCATTCCACTCCTCTCCATTTCCATCATCAAACAGATCCATCATCCAGTTGTGCACGGTGGCAGTGGTGTTGTCGGGCAGGTGACGAAAAATGCTTCTCGGCAGTTTTGCAGTAGTCCAGAGAATCTCGTTCTGGTATGCAGTCACGCTGCAGAACTTGGAGGGATTGGAGTGAGTGTAGCAAAGCGGGATAACGAAGGCGGGAATGGAGTCCACCGTCCCCGGTTGGTCATGCGATACATAAAGAGAGATTTTGGCATAGCCGGTGGGCAGGGGGAAATTTACATCTCCCGGCCACACTTCCATGCTCAAGGTATCGCATGCGCCATTGTCATTCGGAGCCTGCGGGCACTGCGCATACAGATTGGAGAAAGCAAATACTGTTAGGATCACCACTGCGAGAAGGAACAAATTTCGTTTCATTTTGTTTCTCCTTTCAAGCAAGGTTAAAGGTTATAAGGTTTAAAGCAATATTTGATGTCATCTCTCCCACTTTCCGTACCAGCATCCCGGCAAAGGTGCGGACTTGAGGAATAGGCTAACAATTTGAAACTAACAGCTCGGCGGTAATCCACGTTTGAAGAGATAATTGATCAGGTAAATCATGTCACTTGCATCCACCACTCCGTCGCCATTGCTATAACCAGCTGCATAGGGTTTCGATGGAAGACCACAGGCTTCTGCAGTAGGTGAAAAGGTGATACTTCATATTGTAAAGATTATGAATAAAGCTTTGATTCTGCTGTCTTAATATAGCTCCAATTTCTTAAAAAGCAAGAAGATTTTAGTGAGCAAATCTTAGAAATTTAATCCAGTTTCATTTGTACTCTACTTAATTTAAGCAGGTATGCAATAAAAGTTTATAAATATACTTTATGACGAAGTAGGGATTGAAAGAAAAATCCCCTCTTCCATTAAAGGAGAGGGGGTTTTCATTTTTCTGTTTACAACCCCCCCCTTCGATTTCCCCCCGGATAAGGATAGAAAAAGCGTTTAAAGTTTAATGTTCAAGGCTTAAGGCTCTAACTATTATCCATCATTGGTTATTTGCCTTGAATTTTCCTTCTTTCTTTTTACTTTTAGTTCTTGGCACAGCCTAATACCGGTGCCGGACCACCTTTATACAGGTAATTTATCAGGTAGATCACGTCAGACACGTCCACCACGCAGTCCGCATTGACATCTCCGGCTGCCAAATGATTCGGAACAGGGCCGTTTTTGTATAAATAGTTAATCAGGTAAATTACGTCCGCAACGTCCACCAGCTCGTCGTCGTTGGCATCTCCCGCCATATAAGTGACGGGCATGGCAGTCAGCACTGCTTCGTAAGCATCGATTACTCCCCAGCCATAGGAGTTATCTTCTGCAAAAGGACCTAAGTCTCTGGCGGTTCTCATCAAGATTTGTTTGATCGAATCCACTTCCAAGTCGGGATTTGCCTGTCGCATTAATGCTACCACTCCCGCTACGTGCGGACCAGCCATGGAGGTTCCATCCCAGCCGTTCTGCTGATAACCACCGCCGGGGACAGAGGAGTAGACCGTCACTCCCGGAGCAACCACCTCCGGTTTTTTCTTGGTTACATCGCAGTCAGAAGGACCCCGGCTGCTGAAGTCGGCAATGGGATAGGGAAAAACATAATGGGTGGCATCAATCGCTCCTATGGAGAAATTGGTAACCGGGGTATTACATATATTGGCGGGAGACCGGTGGGTAGCAGAGCTGGGACCTTCGTTTCCCGCAGAAAACGTCACTACCACCCCCGCTGCCTCACAGTTATCTATGACCGTTTGCCAACGGTAGTCACAATCTACATACCCGGAGAAACGATGATCGATTCCCCAGGAATTTTGCACCACATCGGGAACATCGTCTATGGTGCTGGTGTCTCCATCCGGGTCCGTCATCCACTGAAAAGCATCCAGGATGTCGTTATCGAACGCCGCACCAACGTTCTGGTTGATGGCGTTGTCGGCGATCCACTCCGCCTGCCAGGCTACGCCAATGGTATCCGCGGTGGCTGCGCCCAGACCGGTCATGGTTCCCATCACATGAGTACCATGGCCATAATAATCTTGGGGGGTGGTATCCCCATATCCCAAGCAGTCTCTCCAGCACTCTTGCCAAGGCTCGTGGTTCCCTCTCCATCTGCTGGCCAGAGCGGGATGCGCTCCGTCCACTCCGGTGTCGATATTGCCCAGCACTCTTCCCAGTCCGGTATAGCCAAGTTCATGCCATACCCGGGGGGCATTGATTGCTCTCAAGCCCGGAGTAATACCTATTCCCTTGGATGACTCTCCCGGGTCCCTCTTCCCTACCGGCTCAATCAAACTTACTTTGAAATTCTCCTCCACCCACTCCACGTCCGACCGGGCAGCTATCCTCTCTATCTCGCTCCGCTTGGCTTCGATTACCATCAGGTTCATGATCCAATAAGGGGTGTATCCCCTGACCGCCCCCTGGTTTTTCTTTGAGTCCATATAGGTTTTTATCTCCCCCTGGCTTCGGGAAGCAGCAGACATAAGTGCGGAGAGCACCCGCTGGTGCCGTCCCTGCCGGGTCGCTTTTTCTTTTTTCAGCTCTGCATTCAAAGACTTGATGTCCGCCTGATCGGCCATAATCACGATGGCAGAGACATACTCATCCGGGGAGAGGGTTTTAAGATAATCATCGAAGTTCTTCTCAATCTCCCCTGCCCGAAGATCAAAACCGGAGCAAAAGAGAAATCCGACCAGGAAGAGTACTGCAATTGAAGTGATTTTTAAGCTGGTTGAAAAATTTAATGACTTACTCATTACAAACCTCCACACACGGGTTAAAGGTACGGATTCTATATAATCTTATCACTATATTGATAAAGCGTTGTATCTGTTTGTGATAGGGTAGTTTACACCTCCTTGGATTAAAAGTAAGATTTCATCCTTAGTTTCTTTTCAAATTACAGCCCTTTTCATCTAATAACAAGATACAACAAACTTAAAAATTGTCAAGGGAGCATTTAAATCTTTAAGTTGGGTCTTCGCCGAAAAAGTTGATAAAAAGGGTTCGAGGAGTCGAGGATTCAAGCGTTTATTTTACAAAAATTAATATCATCCTTGGGGCTTTGATGGGGTGTTCAATACAGGGGAAACAGCCTGGCAGTTTTTGGACAAAATTTGTTTTACAAAACAAGATAAAAAGATAGCGATATCTGAAATCGAAAGTATTAACTACTTACTATCTAAATAATACCCCTTTTTCGTTTGATGATCTGTGATTTTCGGGACTCTGGATTCTGGACCCTTGTAACTGGAGATGTTGAGTATAGAGGTATATCATTGTCCATCCACTATCAGCCCGTCTCTGAGTTTGATGATGCGCTGGGTTCTGCGGGATATCTCGTTGTCATGGGTGATGACCACGATGGTATGTCCCTGCTGGGCCAACTCGTTAAACAGGCGGATGATCTCGCCGCCGGAGCCAGAATCCAAATTCCCGGTCGGCTCGTCTGCCAGGATCAGCCGGGGCTGGTTGGCCAAGGAGCGGGCAATGGCCACCCTCTGCATCTCTCCGCCGGAGAGCTCGGTCGGCTTATGCTCCCCCCTCTCCCTGAGACCCACTTTCTCCAACAGCTCCTCCACCCGGCTCTTTCTCTTTCGAGAAGGCGCGCCGGCAAAGATCAAAGGCATTTCCACGTTCTCAAACGCAGTGGCGTAGGGAAGCAAATTGAAACTCTGGAATACGAAACCGATCTTCTGGTTTCTGATCTCCGCCAGCTCATTCGGGTTTAGATTCTCCACTTTACGTCCATCCAGATAATATTCACCGGAGGTGGGGGTATCCAGGCATCCCATCAGGTTCATCAGGGTCGATTTCCCGGAACCGGATGGTCCCATGATGGAGACGAACTCGTTTTCCCCTATCTCCAAGTCAATTTCTCTCAATGCCTCCACCTCGATTTTCCCGGTGGAATATACTTTCCTTATTTTCCTCATGCTTATCATCAGATTAACCTCATCTCTATTCAATCCTGAATCTTTAACTCTCCCTGACTTTTGCCGAGCCGTGAAGGCTAGGTTACACGCCTACTCGCAGGGCTAAATGCCCTGTTCTACGTATATTATAATATCGCAAAAGCAAGCTTTTGCACTCCGAAAACCACTGAACATTATTCATATCTCAGCGACTCCACCGGATTCACACTGGCGGCTTTACGGGAGGGGAAGATCCCCGCCAGTATCCCTATCGCTCCCAGTATCACCGCGGTTATCATGGCGATCTGCCAAGAGATGGTCGGTTTACCCAGCCACTGCATCCACTCGGCTTTCATGGGGATGGCGCCCCAGATTTTAACGATTATCACCGAGATAACCACCCCGATTATCCCCCCCAAAATGGCGATGAGTATGGATTCGAGAAGAAACTGGCTCATGATCTGGAACCGTTTTGCCCCCAAAGCCATCTTGATCCCGATCTCCCTGGTTCTCTCCTTGACCGCCACATACATGATGTTTGCCACACCCACTCCGGCAATCAAAAGGGTCATCCCCCCGATGATCCCCAAGAATATGTGAAAACCGAGTATTACCTTTCCGAAAACCTTCTGCCCCTCTATCACGTCCCAGAGCCATAGAGCCGATTTGTCGTTAGGATCGAATCTGTATTTCGCCCCCATGACCTCAGACACCTTCTTTTTCACCTCTTCAATTTGAGAAACGTCTCTCGGTTTATAGACGACGTTGTTTAAGTACTTGTGACCGAATATGGCTTTGAAGGTGGCGGCGGGAATGGTGGCTTTATCCGCATCCGGACCGCCGTACATTCCCATCTGTATTTTTTCGATCATCACCCCGATCACGGTAAAGGGGATATTGTTCAGGATGATGGTCTTCCCCACCGCCTCCTCCATTCCGAAGAGCCGTTCCTTTAGCTTGTTGCCCAAAAATACCACCCTTCTCTTTTGTTCCATATCCAGATCGTTGATGAATCTCCCGCCCAGCTGAGAGTAGTGAGCCCTCATATCCACAAAGGAAGGATAGACTCCGGTGACATGTTCCGTGACAGTGTTCTTCTTATAAGTCAACGACACCCCCCATCTGGCGTATTCTCCGCTTATGGCTTCGATCTCCGGCACCTTCTTTTTCAAAAGCTCCACGTCTTCATCCGGGAAGGAAATCGTTCGACCTTTTCCCAAACCCTGATAGGGGATGGAGGTCTGTCCTCCCCACATCACCACCAGGTCCTGCCCCATGCCGTGCTGGGCTTTCATTAGTCCTCTTTTTACCCCTTCCCCAAAAGCTAAAAGCAGAATGATGGATATGGTCCCCCAAGCGATGGCCATGATGGTAAGAGTGATCCTCTTTCGTTGTTTCTTTAAATCTCTCAAGAACAATCTGAAAATCAAAAGTCCCTGCATGGGATATCTCGCTTTTCAATATGCCGAGCCATGAAGGCTCGGCTACGCGTTTCTGACTGCTCGAAGCTCGGTTAACGGTTGCGATGCTCGTATCGTCTATCGAAAATCGGTTATCGATGTTCGATTTTTTCGATTCCGACTCACGTTTGATGAACTTCGATACAAGTTTCGCTATTTTTTAACTTCCCGAGCCATGAAGGCTCGGCTACGTGTTTTCTATCATCTTGTCACCAGACTCTATAATTTCAGCGCCTGCACCGGATTCAAATTTGCAGCTCGTTTGGCCGGGAAATAACCGGAGATCAAGCCCACCGTCCCCAAAACGCCCACGGCAATCAAAACCGCCATGGGGGTGATGGTGGGCGTTCCCATGTATTCCTGCAGTTTGAAAAGAGGGAATATCTTCACCACAGCCCAAGAGAACAAAAATCCGATGATCCCTCCAAAGAACGTTATCACGAAGGTTTCGAAGATGAACTGTGACAGAACGTGTCTTTTCTTAGCCCCCAAAGACATCTTTATCCCGATCTCCTTGGTCCTCTCCCCCACCACCACGTTCATAATGTTGGATACTCCGATCCCCCCCACGATCAGGGTGAAGGTTCCGATCACCACCAAAAAGGCCCGGAAGGCGATAAAGAAATTGCCCAGAAATTTGTCCATCTCGGTGGTATCCCACATCATCAGCGCTTCTTTGTCTTCCGGATCGAACTTGTATTTCCTCCCCAGCACTTTGTACACCTGGCTTTTCACCTGCTCCGTCTCTTTGGGATTTTTAGGTTTAAATATGATGTCGCTGACGTACCGGTAGCCGTACATGGCAGCAAAGGTGGAAGCCGGTATAAAGGCCTTATTCTCATCCCGACCGCTGTAGCTGGAATCCTGAGATTTCTTTTTCATCACCCCCACCACCAGAAAAGGCACGTTATCTATGATAATGTATTTCCCGACGGCTTCCTCTTTTCCAAACAGATCCTCCTTCAACTGATTGCCGATGAAAACCACCCTTTTTCTTTTTTCCAAATCGATGGGATTGATGAAACGACCCCCCAGCTCCGGGTATATGCTACGCATTTCTCCGAACACCGGATAGATTCCCACCATGTTCTGGGTCACCGCGTTCTTTTTGTATTTCATGTGGGTGCTCCACTGCGAATACTCCGGGCTTACCCCATCTATCTGCTTGATTTCTTTCTTTATCAGAAGGGCATCCTCTTCTCTTAGAGGTATGCCCCTTCCTCTATTAAAGCCCATATAGGGTTTGCTGGTTCTCCCCCCCCACATGATCACGATGCTCTCCCCCAAACCGTGCATGCTCTTCTGGTTCTGGGCATGTAAACCCTTCCCGAAAGCCAAGAGCAGAACCACCGCCGCAGTCCCCCAGATGATGCCGAAAATGGTGAGAAAGGTTCTCATTTTCTGGGCACGCATGTCCCTTAAGAATTGAGTCAGGTTCATTAAGAAGTGCATGAGCAAACCTAGGGGTTAAATTGGCATATCGTCAGTCGGCTGCGGTTGAGGTAACGTATCGTTCCTCGTTGATCGGTTACGGTTGGGGTTACGTATCGAGATTCGTCTTTCGGTTATGGTTTCGGTTTTAGACAACGACTGGTAACCAGCTTCGATAACCGATACGTAACCGCAACCCCAAACGAATCCGGTTACTATCTTATTACTTTATCTCCTTCGGCGGCTTCTCTGCCAGAAGATCACCTTCTTTTAATCCCTCGGTCACCTCGATGTTCAAACCATCGGAAAGCCCGGTTTTTATCGCCTTTTTTTCGATGCTGCCGGCAGGATTTTTCAGCTGGACAAAGGCGGTATCTTCCAAAAACTCCACCAGTCTCTCCGGTATCACCAGAATATCCTCCTTCTGGTTTATAATCAGATCCGCATTGGCCGAGTATCCCGCCCTTAAAACGGAGTGACCCTTCTGGACTATTTTGATCTCCACGTCAAACAGGGTGGAATTTTCCTCTTTCCTGGCTTTGGGGGAGATCTTGTACAAGACCCCTTTTATGGTATCATTGGGCAGCGCGCCAACCTTTAAAATGGCGGGCATCCCCTCTATAAGCTTACCCACGTCGATTTCGTCCACCGTCCCCCTGAAGATCAGCTCGTCCATGTAAGCCAAGGTGAAAAGCTCGGTGCCCGCCTGATAGGAGGTCAGAGGGACCACCGGGTCTCCCACGTTTATCTTTCTTTCCAAGATCGAGCCGGCAATGGGTGAGCGGATGATCGATTCGATGCTTCGACCGGCGATATTGGTCTTTCCCCGCTCGATCAAAGACAATCTCTCTTCGGAGAGCTTCAGTCTGAGATCGGCCTCGCCTGAACTTCGGGAGGCTTGATCGAACTCCTGCTGGGAGATAAGCTTCTTATCCAAAAGCTCCTTGGTCCTTAGGAAATCCTTCTGTTGATTCTCGAAATTCACCGAGTCGATCTCCACCTGTCTTTTGGCTTCGGCATATTCCAAGGGGGTGGGATCGGGATTGATCTCCACCAGCGGATCGCCTTTTTTCACCGAGTCCCCCATCTCCACGTATACCGTTCTCACGAGACCGGAGATTTTCGATTTGACCGAAATCTGGTTCTTGGGCTCGATTCTTCCGATAGCCAGCGCCTTGTCTACGATCTTACCCTTTTCGACCTTGAACGAGTTGTTACCTACGACCTTATTCCCCGATCCTTTTAGAGCAAACACCGCCACCACCACTACCACCACCACAATGGCTGCTATGATAATTTTCTTCTTCATGTCTGGATTTCTCCTGAATTTTAATTAATAAGTGAAGAGTACATAATTTGTACCTCTTTTTTCTAACTAATATATTTTACGAGATTTGCACGTTAAGGTTTCAAGACCGACGGTGAATAATAATAGTGGAAGATAACAAGCAGAACTGGACCATGGTATTGTCGGGGAGGAAAGAGAATTATTGACTCAACTCGGCTAACTCTGAGAGTCAGCTGCCCCTGACTAAAAGACGGAGACAGGGGAGATTGAAATCCCCCTTAAATTCCCCCTTTAATAAAGGGGGAACTTATGATACACCCCATTTTAAAGAAGAAGTCTATTATGTTACTGAATCGTGCTACAGCCTTCGCTCAAAAGACGAGGGTTTTTCTCACATTCCCAGAAGGGGAAAATAAAAGGTATAGTCAGACCCTGGTAGAATTCAGTCAGGAGTCAGCTAAAAATCAAATCCCAGCTTAAAATAGAACTTGTCCCATGTAGCTGCTTTCGGACTGGCTGGAACTGTTGCTACCCCATAAGCAAACTCCACCGGACCGATGGGGGTGTCTACCGCTAAACTCGAGCCGAATGCATGGATCAATTTCTTTAACTTGATGCTTTCCAGAGTGGTCCACACTTTTCCGGTATCGTACCTGAGCGTCCAATACAACCGTTGAAAGAATTTAAACCTCAATCCCAGGCTGCCCAAAAGCATCTTATCCCCTTTCAGTTCTTCGGAGAAAAGGCCGTAGAAGCTGTCAATCCCCCCCAGGGTGAATTTCTCGCTTATCGGAACTGTGCCATCCGAAACCCCTATAGCCACCTTGGGATGGAAATTGACTCTTTTGTGCAAAGGGAAATACGATTCCAGCGAGGTGTATGCCTTCCGATAGACTAAATCTCCACCCAGGATATCCCCTGCCATCTCCAGGTAAAGATGATGATACTTCCCCCGGGAGGGGAAAGAATATTTGTCGAAGGTGTCCACCAAAGATTTCAGGTTAATACTGCGAATGTTATATTTGTCCCTTAAAATTCCATCTGTGATTTTTACATTCTCTGCCTTGGCCTCCACCGAAATTGTACCCAATTTGAAGAGGTGCTGTCCCAAAGAGAAAAAAGCGCCGACTCCCCTTTGATTGAAATCCCCAATGGTATGATGGTTTTCAAAAAGCTTTCTTTCATCCTGGCGGTAGAAGACGTTCAGCTTGTAGGTCAGGTAGGTTTTGAAAATGCGATCCGCTTTGAAGTTAAGCCGGTAAATTTGTCTTCTGTCCCCGTATTGAAAGTGGGTATACACCTCGTTCCCCACTCCGAAAACGTTGGCATCCACCAGCTGCAGAAATCCCTCGGCTCGGTACTCGTCATTATAATGCGCTCCGATTCTGACGATGTTGAACTTCTGCTCTTTTACTTTCAACTGCAGCACCATTCCCTCTTCCTTTGGATAGGTGGAGAAATTCACCTTTTCGAAAAGCCCGGTGTTATAAATGTTGGACAATCCCGAGGTGACCTTGGCGGAATTGAAGGGCTGGCCTGATTTTTGGGGAAAATTCCTCGTAACCATCCAGTTCCGGGTGCGCCTGTTTCCGGAGAGCTCTATTCGGGATACAATCCCCTCGTTTATCTTTACGTTCAATTGACCCGCGGCGGAATCGTACTCGATTTCCTGGATGTGAGCCAAGCTGTATCCTTCCTGATGGTAGAGGGCTATGACAGAATCCAAATTCTGCTGCAAGAGTTTATAATTCATCATCCGGGGAAAGTTCAAGCTCATCCGGTCCAGAAGGACGGAATCGGAATATATAGTGTTACCTTCGAAGTTTACCTTTCGCAACAGAGGATTCTCCGAGACATGATAAGTCAAGGAGTACTCTCCCGGTTGAGCCTTTAATAGCACCGCATATACATCGCTGAAAAAACCGTAAGCATATATCGATTCCAAGTCGGATTTTATCTGATCCGAATTAACCGTTTCTTCTGGTCGTATTTGGTTAAACTGAAGGATAGAATCAGTCGGGATGGCATTGTTCCCTTGCACCACAATATCACATATCTTGAATTCGGGAGGATCATTATTAACATACCGTAATTTTGCTTTAGAAATCGTTCTTCCTATCTCGGGTATCGAATTCTCCGCAGATTTTTCCCCCCGGGCGATCAATTCCGAAGCATCACCGAAATCCATGGATGAGAATCCGGAAAGATCCGGGGTAATCACCAGATCCGCCTGTCTCAGTTCCTCCTCCAGGATGGGGAGCGACATAATGCTGGTGGCTTGGTTTGCCACGTCTAACGGATTGGTTATCTTGTCGGCGGGCAGAAGGGTGGAGACAGTGTTGACTGCGATAACCACATCTGCCCCCATATCTTTGGCCACCTGCACCGGAATAGGCTCCACCAATCCCCCGTCCACCAAAAGCTTATCCCCCATCTCCACCGGACTAAAAGCCAGGGGGATGGTCATGGTCGCCCTCAAAGCCAAAGCCAGATCCCCGGAACTTAAAACCACCATCTGCCCGGTTACCAGATCGGTGGTGACTGCCCGAAAGGGAATTTGCAAGTTGTCGAAGCTGGAATAGGGCCTTTTGAACCATTGGGAGGTCAAATCCGCGCGCATTGCTAAATTGGTGAAAAGGTTGGTCAGCTTCTGCCCTGAGGTCAAGGCAGAGGGAATATAGGGTTTCAGTCCGTTCAAGCGAAACTGAAACAGCGATCCCTCCTTTTCCTCCCGTTGAGAGAGGAAGAGCGAAAGGCGCGGGGGGGTATCGGTCAAAAGATCGTTCCAATTGGTTTCTTTGGCGATCTTCTCCAGTTCCTCTGTCGAATAGCCCGCTGCATAAAGCCCTCCCAAGATTCCTCCCATGCTGGTGCCGGCAATACAATCGATGGGTATCTTCTCTCTTTCCAATACCTTCAACACTCCTATCTGTGCCAATCCCCTGGCACCTCCTCCCGACAAAGCCAGGCCGATCTTCAACCTTCGGATAGGCGTTTCCAAGGGAAAAGAAAATTCACCCCGAGCCGGAGGAAGATTATCCAGCTTGATTACCATGCTATCCGGTTCAGTCGACAACATAACGGGTGTCTGGCCATAGGAGGACCAGCCGGAGAAAACAGTCAAAGCCGCCAGTAAAATTATCCCTGAATATCTCATATGCGCACCTGGGGAAAATATGAAGGTTAAAATCTTCAAAAGCAAGATAAATGTAAGCGCTGGTCCTGTGACTTCTCGTTAGGTGAATTTCGCGCAGCCGAGGTTTCATAGGGCTGTTGAAAAAGTGGATTTTCGCAGTGCAAAAGCTTGCCTTTGCGATTATATGAAATGAAAATGTTTTGAATCCCAATTATTTAAGTTTTACGAAAAACCGCATCAGCAAGCTGATGCACTCCAATTTCGGGTTTTTTACCAAGACCTTTATGCCACGGCTTGCCTACGCGTTGAAGAAGTATCTTTCGAAATTTCAGACTTGATTTTTGAAACCCTATATAGTATAAAGCAGTAGTAATAGACCATCATCCTGAAGAGAAGGAGTCATAACTCAAGGTTTTGTGTTTAGGTGCACCAGAAATAAGGTGAGTTGATTTCAAATCGATATATTGATTTGCATTGGCAAGATCAAAGTTGCATTCCAAAACCTATATGAACGAAAAGGAAAGGAGTATTTCATGGTGAGGTTAATCGATAAGAGCACGGGTAAATACCTGGGCAGAATCACCGAGGAGGACCTTCAATTCCTGATGGATAATCTGGAAGAGGAGGATCTTTCGGACATTGATTATTACATCAACCGGCAGACCCTCGATCTTTTAAAAGAAAAGGGGATGAGCGACGATCTGGCGGCACTGCTGGAGGGGGCTATGGGTGAAGGGGATGAGCTGGAGATTGGTTATGAAAATGTCTAAAGATAAATAAGTAGGTCAAAGGAGGTGGAATCATGGGTGATAAGGTTTGGTGGATCTGGATGATCATCGCCGCCATCTTCGTCATCGGCGAGCTTTTTCACATGGGATTTTTCCTCTTGTGGTTTGGAATCGGGGCTGCTGTAGCCGGTCTTTTGGCGCTTTTGGGTTTGGGTGCGGTATGGCAGTGGATCAGCTTCATCGTAGTCTCGGGAGTCCTTTTTGCCTTCACCAGAGGTTTGGCTGAAAAGCTGACCAAAAAACAACCGCCTGGCGTCGGCGCCGACCGGTTCCTCGACAAAAAGGGGGTGGTGATAGAACCGATAGACAACCTGAAGAATACGGGACGAGTTCGGGTGGGAAAAGATGAGTGGAGGGCGGACAGCGATACGGGTGAGATCATACCAGAGGGTAAAATGGTCGAAGTCACCCGGGTGGACGGGACTCACCTGATAGTCAAGGTCGTACCTGATGAAGGGAAATCCTCATAAAGGCGGAAGGAGTTATATATGCCTATAGCTTTAGTTATAATAGCCATAGTGGTGTTCATCTTCGTTGCCAGCGGGATTAAGACAGTTCGACCCTGGCAGAAAGGATTGATAGAGAAGCTGGGGAAATATCAGCGCACAGCGGACAGCGGACTCACCATCATCATTCCCATTTTGGAGAGCATGATCAAGGTGGACATGCGGGAACAGGTGGTGGACGTTCCCCCTCAGGCGGTGATCACCAAGGATAACGTGGTGGTGGAAGTGGATGCGGTGGTCTACTACGAGGTTACCGACCCGGTCAAAGTCACCTATAACGTGGCGAACTTCTATATGGCTGCCACCAAGCTGGCGCAGACCAACTTGAGAAATTTAGTCGGTGACCTGGCTTTGGACGAATCGCTCACCTCGCGCGAGGTGATAAATACCAAACTGCGTCAGATTTTGGACGATGCCACGGACAAATGGGGAACCCGGGTTACCCGGGTGGAACTCCAGCGGATCGAGCCACCCGCAGACGTCACCGAGGCGATGCACCGGCAGATGAAGGCGGAGCGGGACCGGCGAGCCATGATTCTGGAAGCGGAAGGGCACAAGCAGTCCGCCATACTTAAAGCGGAAGGGCAGGCGGAGGCGATAAAGAAGGTGGCGGATGCAGACCGGTATCAGAAACTCACCGTGGCCAAGGGGGAAGGAGAGGCGATCCAAACGGTGTACTCAGCCATCCATGCAGGCAATCCCACCAATGACTTAATCGCCATAAAATATCTGGAAGCTCTGCAGAAGATGGCGGAAGGACAAGCCACCAAGATATTCCTTCCCATCGAAGCATCAGCCATTCTGGGAAGCATTGCCGGCATCGGTGAAATTCTGAAAGAGAAAATTGCACCTGCTAAACCCAAAGAATCATAAAAACACCGAGGAGTTTTCGCAGGAAAACAAGAAACTCTTCACCGCCATTTCCGCCAGATACGATCTTTTGAATCACCTGTTGAGCTGGAACATTGACCGGGGTTGGCGAAAAAAGCTGGTGGAGTGTGCCGGGGTCAAGCCGGGTGAAAAGATATTGGACCTCTGCACCGGAACCGGCGATCTGGCAATCCGGTTTGCCAGTGTGAACGAACCTGGCGAGACCACGGGCATCGACTTCTCGGAGGCAATGCTACGGATTGCCCAGAGGAAAATCGAAAAGAGGAAACTCGACAGTAAAATCAGATTTCTACAGGGGGATGCACTCCGCCTGCCTTTTGAAAATGGTTCATTCGATATCGTCAGCATCGGATTCGGTTTAAGAAATCTGACCGACCGTGAAAGCGGAATCTTCGAGATGGTGCGTATATTAAATGACAGTGGCCGGGTTCTGGTACTGGAGTTTTCACCGCCCCAAAGCACCCTTTTCGGCTGGGGATATAATGTCTATCTGAAAACGGTGATACCGGTACTGGGAGGATTGATCTCCGGTTCGATGGATGCTTATCGATATTTCTCCTCTTCCGTTGCCGCATTTCTTCAGCCGGGCGAGGTGATGGAGCTTATGAGAAAAGCGGGATTGAAGAATATACTATCTAAGTCGCTGACCGGAGGAATAGCTTATATTTATAGAGGAGAGAAAGTTCAAAATTAAAAAAGAAAACAAGTAACAGAACTAACGGGTAGTGATATATCGCGCAGAGCGAAGCATCCAGCATAGAGATTCTTCGTCCTTCGGACTCAGAATGACACGAGAACAGTTGTCAAGTCGATACAAATTTCGATTTTTGAATTGTGGTTTTTGATTTTAATCGTTAATCTTAGAATTCTTAAAGGGTGAAAAAATGTCCGAAATACAAATCCGCAATATGGACGAGACCACCGAATACTTCGTCGGGACTTGCAGTCACGTGAATGAATCAACGGAGACAGATGCTTGCGGTCAAAAGCGAATCGCCTGGTTCCATAAGATGCACGAAAAGGGACTACGGGTAAAGGTGGCTATCCTGGACGATAAACCGGTGGGATTTTTGTACGTTATGCCTGTTGAAGTATCTCCATGGGGTCCTTTGGGCAAAGATCTTTTTGTTTTTCCTTGTCTTTGGGTGCTAAATCAAGCAAAAGGTAAAGGAGCCGGGTCGAGCCTGATCAACGAAGCGGAAAAGGAAGCGCAAAAACAGGGACGAAAAGGAATCGTAACTTACGGATATTATCACGACTTCTGGTTCATGCCCGCACCCTTCTTCGAGAAGATGGGTTATAAGGTAGCAGACCGGAGAACGTGGAATGCCGGTGAGTTCTTCGGAGACGAAGCCATTCTATGGAAAATTTTCGATCAATCAGCGGAGGTTCCGAGATTTCTGAAATCCAATTACCGGTTTAAGCCTATCCCGGGGAAGGTCGCGGTTGACCTTTTCTTTAACAGGTTGTGTCAAACCAGCGAAATCGAATCCCAGAGGGTTCGCGAGGTGGCAGCAGAGTTTGGGGACAAGGTGGTGCTGAACGAATACCGTGCTGACGATCCTGACGTACTTCAATGCTATCAATTGCCCCGAGGAATCTTCCTAAATGGTAAAGAGATCGGTTGGGGTTACGAAGCTCCCAAAGATGGAATAAGGGAAGCAATTTCTAAAGCTTTGGAACAAAGGAGTTAAGCGATGCCCGAGAAAAAGATAAAGAAATTTCAAAAGGAAAGAGAGAGACTGAACCGGATCGTGATGAAATACGGGGGGACCAATATAAAGAGATTTTACAGCATAGACTCGCAGGTGTATAAAACGGGTGCTCTTTCCGCAAAAACCAAGGAGCTTTTGGGACTGGTGGCTTCACTGGTATTAAGGTGCGATGATTGCGTTAAATATCATATCATTCGATGTCATGAGGAGAAAGTTAACGATCGTGAGCTGGAGGAAACGCTGGCTATAGCTTTGGTCGTGGGCGGATCGATCACCATCCCGCATTTGAGACGGGCTTTCGAAGCTTGGGATGAATTGAAAACCACATAAAGTGAAACAAAAAAGTCCAAAGGTAAGGTTACTATGGCAAAACGAACTTTCTATATACTGGATGTATTCGCGGAGCAAAAATACGCCGGTAATCAACTCGCCGTCTTCAGGCACGTGGATGGAATTACTGATGTCGAAATGCAGCAGATCGCCAAGGAGATGCATTTTTCGGAGACGACTTTCATTGTATCCGAAGAAGAAAAAAACGGCGGGTATGATGTGCGGATTTTTACTCCGGAACATGAGATCCCTTTTGCTGGTCACCCCACCTTGGGAACTGCTTATTTGATCCAGCAGCAGATCCTTTGGGAACCGGTCGAAAAAGTCGTTCTCAACCTAAAGGTAGGACAGATTCCGGTTACCTTCAAATACCAGGGGGAACGAGTAGATATCATGTGGATGAGACAAATAGACCCGACCTTCGGTGCGGTTCTCGATTCACGCTCCCTCTCCAAGATTCTGAATATCGATAATCAGGAGATAGACGACAGATTCCCCATCCAAGAGGTCTCCACCGGAACTCCGTTCATCCTGGTTCCGCTGAAAACCTTAAATGGAGTAAAACGGGCGGAGATTGACAGGACCGGATATCTTGAGCTGATCAAGAATACAGAGGCAAAGGCGATCCTCATCTTCTGCCCGGAGACATACAACCGGGAAAACGATCTGAACGTTCGGGTCTTTGCCGATTATTACGGCGTGCCGGAGGATCCTGCCACAGGGAGTGCCAACGGGTGTTTAGCGGGATATTTATCCAAATACCATTATTTCGGGAAAGATCAAATCGATATAAGAATCGAACAGGGATACGAGATGGGAAGGCCATCTCTGCTTCTCTTGAAAGCCGAAAAAACGGAAAAAGGGATTTCAGTCCAGGTGGGTGGAAAAGCGGTTATGGTCGCCCAAGGAGCATTCATATAGGTCACTTTGTCGGGAACAGGCTGCTATTATTCCCGGTATAAACATTAAGATGAAAATTTCTGATACAGGGATATCGCGTGAACTTTAGAAGGGTTTTGCAGAGGTTAAAAACTCAAAGGCTTCGGGGTATTTTTCTTCTGGGGGTCTATTGTCTTGGGGCATTCAGCTCTGCTGAGGCAAGTGAGGTAACGGTCGGGGGAGGAGTGGCAACCAAGCTGGATCAGTATCTGACCAGAATCACCCCCTTCGGATTTTCCGGTGCTCTCCTGGTGGCAAAAAACGGAAAGATCATTCTCGACCAGGGCTATGGAATGGCTATCCGTTCAGAGAATATTCGCAATACTTCGGAGACGGTCTTCAGCACCGGCTCCATCACCAAGCAGTTCACCGCTGCCGCTGTTATGAAACTAAAGATGGAGGGGAAGCTGAATACGAGCGATCCCATCGGCAAATTTCTGGATGGAGTTCCGGAAGACAAAAATAAAATCACCATCCGCCATCTCCTTACCCACACTTCGGGATTGGTTCAAGACGTAGGCGGGGACTATGATGCGGCACCCAGGGACGAAACCGTCAAAAATATTCTAACCCAGCCTTTGGAATTTAAACCCGGGGAAAGATTTGCATATACCAACGTCGGTTATACCTTGCTGGCGGCGATCATCGAGAAAGTCTCCGGCAAGTCCTACGAGGAGTATCTGAATGAAAAACTTTTCCAGCCCGCCGGAATGGTCTCTACCGGCTACCGCCTACCCAACTGGGACGACAAGGTGGTGGCTCACTGGTACGTGGGCGATACCGACAACGGCACCCCCCTGGAGAAACCATACCCCTATTGGAATTTAATCGGCAATGGCGGCATCCTCTCGACCACCGGAGACATGTACCGGTGGCATCTGACTTTATTGGGCGATTCCGTTCTCTCCGCCGACGCTAAGGCTGAGCTTTTCACCCCTTTCTTGAACGATTATGCCTATGGCTGGGACGTGCTTACCACCAAATACGGCTCTTTGATTCAGCATAATGGGGGGAGCATGCTGGGAAACAGCGCGGAGATGAGATGGTACGCGGATTCGAATGCGGTCACCATCCTCTTCTGCAACCAGTCGCGTGACGGCGTTCCGCTAATCGATGCGGTCCGGGACAAAATCGAGGATATTCTCTTCGGTGGAGAGGTAGCATTACCTCCGGAGGTGGTGGAATTTGATTCCGCTGCCTTGCAGAAATTCCAGGGAGACTACCGGCTGCAGTCCGGGGGTCATTTGATTGCTTCGGTGAAAAACCAAGCTCTGAACGTCACCCTTCAGGGTCAGGATGCCCTTAACCTGTTTATCTATCAGGAGAGGGCAAAACTCTATCTGCATAACGATCTTAATGACAAGTCCACATCGATTTTTCAGTCTGTGCTGAAGGGGGATTATGAGCCATTCAGAGAGGTATTAGCCGATAAGGAAAAACGTTTTGATCGCGTTCGCCGGTTTATAGATGATAGAATCAAGAATACCGAAGAGGAGACCGGGCCGATCCGGCAGGTGGTAGCCCTGGGCACCCTGCCATCTTCTTTCGAGGAGGGGGCAGTGGAGACCATGGTGGAGTTAAAAGGCGAGAGAGAGAGCATTTTCTTTCGCCTAATATGGCAGGGTCATGAGAATATCGGAGTTGGTCCCGCTATGTCCGCTCAAACCCTCTCCATCCCTTTTTTGCGGTTAACGCTGAGCGATTTTGCCGGCTATCATCTGGGCATAGCAAAAAACCTGCGCATCAGTTTCAATTTGGACAATAACGGTTTCGTTACCGGCTTGTCGATTCGTACTATAGACGAAAATGTCGAAGCATACAAAATCATGAAGTGAAGCTTGCTCCCTATATCTGGTCTAACGAAATAATAAGCAAGTTTTCATATCCGCATAAAAATTGTAACTCAAAAATCGCAATAACTGATCTTTCTTTCCTCAAAAACCTCTCCCCTCTTGCTCTTTTAATAAACATTACTGTTTGACGGCAAAAAAGTCCTTGCCAGGTTTTCCTGCCTGATTAAATTATGGTATTAAGATCATACCCAGGAAAGGAGGAACCGGATATGGGTGAAGCGAATCAAATGATCGCCGCTTGCGGTATCGAATGCTTTAAATGCGACATGCTGCAGGCATCCAATGATCGTAAAATGGCGGAATATATTGCAGATTGGTTTAAGAAGGAGAGAAACGAAGTAGTAAAGCCGGAGGATATCCATTGTTCCGGCTGTAAGAGTGACAGAACTAAGCATTGGTCTCCGGACTGCTGGATACTGAAATGTTGCGTGGATGATAAAGGATTGGAGTTCTGTTGTGAATGCACGGAGTTTCCCTGTGCCAAACTGGTAGAGTGGTCCAAAACCGACAAGGGATACGAAGCAGCCTTCAACCGGCTCAAAGAGATGAGAAAAGCATAAATTGTCATTTTGTAGAGGTGTATTGCAATACTCCCCTAAATTCAGAAAACATAAACAATAAGAAAGGTGGAATTACCGGATAGCTACAAAAGAAGAAAGAGAATCCTTTAGTAGCCGGTGGATGGCGATTTATCGGAAGACGGGTAAAAGAATAAGTTGACACAACAATGGTTTAGCGTTTAATTTGACAAGGGGGTTACTAAATTCGCAAGGTGAAAGCATGAAAACCTGGCACAAAATAATAACAGGTGATTCGAGATGGATGAAGGAAGTTCCTGACGAATCAGTTCATCTTATCATAACCTCTCCTCCTTATTGGCAATTAAAGGATTACGGAAACGAAAACCAAATAGGTTTCAACGATAGCTATGAAGAATATATCAATAATCTTAATTTAGTGTGGAATGAATGTCACAGGGTTCTACATAAGGGTTGCCGTCTGTGCATAAATATAGGAGATCAGTTTGCAAGGTCAGTTTATTATGGAAGGTATAAAGTTATTCCCATAAGAACAGAGATCATTAAGTTTTGCGAAACTGTTGGTTTCGATTATATGGGTGCCATTATATGGCAGAAAGTCACCACCTGTAATACCACTGGTGGAGCCACAATAATGGGTTCGTTTCCTTATCCCCGGAACGGAATTATAAAATTAGATTACGAATTTATTTTGATTTTCAAGAAGTATGGAAGTGCACCAAATGTTTCAAAACAGATAAAGGAACAGTCAAAACTAACCCAGGGAGAATGGAATCAATATTTTACGGGACATTGGAATTTCTCCGGCGAAAAACAAGATAAACATCTGGCGATGTTCCCCGAAGAATTACCCAAACGTCTTATAAAAATGTTCAGTTTTGTCGGTGATACTATTCTCGACCCATTTCTTGGAAGCGGAACTACCTCTTTGGCTGCGAGAAATCTAAGAAGAAATTCCATTGGATATGAGATAAATGAGGATTACTCAACCATAATCCAAGAAAAGCTGGGAATAAAACAAGGGAATATTTTTCAGGATACCACTTTTGAAATAATCAAACAAAAAGAAAAGAAAACGAACTTTAAGGAAGATATGGATAAATTACCATACTGCTTTAAAGACCCAATAAAATTTGATAAAAAAGTGGATCCAAGAAAGTTGGGATTTGGATCAAAAATAGATAATTCAAATTCAGGGATTCGAACCTATTACAAAGTGCAAGAAATAATTTCTCCAGAGGTGATGGTTTTAAATAATGGATTAAGAATAAGATTATTAGGTGTAAAAGAAAAACCAGAAGAAAATGGAAAAGCTGTTAAGTTCCTGAAAGAAAAAACTACAGATAAAAAGCTGTTTATAAAATTTGATACTATAAAATATGATATAGAAAACAATTTACTATGCTATCTTTACCTGTATAATAAAACTTTCATTAATGCTCATTTAATTAAAAGTGGTTTAGTAGATGTTGATAATACTCTTGACTATAAATACAAAACAAAATTTTTGGATTTGAGAAAAGGAAAATAGTGCCAAAAGAGTGGATATTAAATCAAGCGAACATGCGATGGGGATTGACTAAGAAAAGTAAAGTCGGTCCTGTTTCAGAACTCATAAGAAAATGTTCCCCTAAATCCGAAGAAAATTGGAAAGAATACTATTACAAGAATGTTTATCCAAAGGAGCATTTAGAAGAACTTGGTAGAAAGCTTTATGTAAAAATTTCTGAGGTTTGTCAAGCCGAGATAGAAAACATACAGGAAGAGGATTGTATCAATTTCATCGTCAATCTAGTAATCAATCGAACATACGATGGTTATCAGTCCGAGATACAGACTATCTATGGACAATTAGAACAAGAATTGGGCGTTAAGGTTGAACCCGCACCAGATGAATGGGACAGAGGTTACAATATCGATTTCTATATCAAAGTAAAAAGTAAGTATATTGGGATTCAAATCAAACCCGCTGGATATCCATACATAACGCAAATCATAAACGAATTGGAATTCCAGAAAAAAACTCATGAGAAGTTCACAGCTAAATATGGTGGAAAAGTTTTTTATATCATTTCTGTCAAAGAGGGCAAAACGAAGATAATTCATAACAAAGAGGTTATTGAAGAAATCCGAAAGGAAATTAATAGACTCAGTAAAACAATTGAAGGAGAAGGATAAATCCAGTATAAGATTCAAAAGTCTAAATAACCCATGAATCTCCCCAACAAACTGACCATAGGCCGGATAATCCTGGCTCCCATCTTCATGATCTTTCTTTTGATCAACAATACCTACTCGCACTATTTTGCCACTTTTATATTTCTGGTAGCGTCATTGACCGATTTGTATGACGGTTATTTAGCCCGGAAGACCGGAGTTATCACCGGTTTTGGGAAGTTCATGGATCCTCTGGCAGACAAAATCTTAGTCTTCACCGCCTTCATCTCCTTTGTGGCTTTGGGGTACGTCAAGACCTGGATGATTCTGGTGATGATACTAAGGGACTTTCTGGTAACCGGTTTGCGAAGTTTAGCTGCATACAAGGGGGTGGTGATCCCCCCCTCCCTTTTGGCACAGTGGAAGACGGTGAGCCAGATGACGGTGATCATCGTCATCCTTTTTTACATCAATTTGAAATCGACCCTGCTCCCCTTGGGTTACAACTGGAGCATCTTCACCACCCATTCCGCCCTACGCGCGTTCGACGTCATGGTATTTATCAACATGCTTTTGAGCGTGGTGACGGGATTGGATTATCTGGTTAAAAACGCTTTCGTCCTAAAAGGGGTATTGAAATAACCATTAACTCCTATCACCGTTGAAAAAAAACCAATTAGCCAAACTGATCTCCATTTTCTTCTATGCCGGGTACTTTCCGGTTGCCCGGGGAACTTTTGCCAGCCTGATCACGGTGGCGATAATTTGGTTTCTTATTCCCTCTTTTTATTATATATTACTTCCCATCAGCATCGGCTTGTTTTTCACCAGCGTGTGGTCTGCTACCATTGGGGAGGAGTTCTTTGGCAAAGACGGGAAACCCATCGTCATAGACGAGGTCACCGGCATGGTGATATCTTTGATATTCGTTCCTGTCGGGCTTTGGTCCTATGGGGGTGCGTTTCTACTCTTCAGGTTCTTCGACGTGATCAAACCCCCTCCTGCCGGATGGGCGGAGAGGTTAAAAGGCGGTTGGGGAGTGACCTTGGACGATGTGGTTGCAGGAATATATGCCAATGCGTGTCTGCAATTGATTCTATATCTTACGAATTATAAGATAGTTTAGTGCCAACATCCATACAGGAAAGGTGATATGAGAGCGGAAATCATCACCATCGGAGACGAGCTGCTTTATGGGCAAATGGAGGATTCCAACTCCCCCTTTGTGGCCGAGAAGCTTACCGGTCTGGGATTGAACGTGATCTTCAAAACCAGCGTGGGGGACAACATAACCCGGATAACCGAAGCGCTGGAGACCGCCCGATCCCGGGTGGACGTGATCATCGCCACGGGCGGGTTGGGTCCCACCTCCGATGATTTGACCAAGAAAGCCATAGTCAAAACCTTCAAGAGAAATCTGGTATTCCATCCGGAGATCTTGAAAAATATCGAGGAGTCTTTTCAGAAGCGCGGCATCCCCATGCCCGGCGTAAACCAGAATCAGGCTTTGATCCCGCAGGGGGCTAAAGCCATGTCTAACCAGTGGGGGGTGGCGCCGGGGATATCTATCGAGGACGAGAAGATCCTTTTTTTCGCTCTGCCGGGTGTGCCGGTGGAGATGAAATGGATGCTGGAGAACGAGATCCTGCCTATTTTGAAATCAAAGATGGCGGCAGGGAACATGGGAGCCGAACATTTCATCCTCCATCGAAAACTTAGAACCACCGGCATCTCGGAATCGGCCTTGTTTGAGAAGATAGAAAAGCTGATCGACCCCAAAGAGGAGCTTAAAATTGCTTTCCTCCCTAGCTATTGGGGAGTGGATATCAGGCTCACCATGGAATCTGAGGAACAAGCTCAGGCACAAGCAAAGATAGACATTTATGAAGATAAGATAAGGGAGATTCTAGGCTCATTCGTCTATGGAACGGAAGAGCAGACGCTGGAGGAGGTGTTGGGGAAGCTTTTGGCGGAGAGAAAAAAGACCATCGCGGTGGCGGAGTCGTGTACCGGTGGTTTGATCGGTGCGAGGATCACCAATGTCTCGGGCAGCTCCCAGTATTTCGAAAGAGGGGTGATTACATACAGCAATGCAGCCAAAAGCGAACTTCTGAAAATCCCCGGGGAGGTGATCGAAAAACACGGTGCGGTTTCCGATGTGGTAGCGGTCCTGATGGCCGAGGGAGTGAGGAAGCTGGCGGGGACCGATTTGGGCTTATCCGCTACGGGAATTGCGGGACCTGCCGGTGGAACGCCGCAAAAGCCGGTGGGTTTGGTGTACATCGGTTTCGCCCACGAAAACGATTCGTATGCCGAAAGATTTATCTTCGGACAGGATAGAAGAAGCAACCGCCAGAGAGCCACACAAGCGGCTTTGAACCTGGTGAGGTTGTTTCTGATTAAATAAAAATGTCCACCGTCCGAAGTCCGCCGGTATGAAACATTTGGTACATACCGCTGCAAAAACCAATCAACGGATTGAGCGGATTAAACGGAGAGAGACGATCATGCGAACTTTCATCGCCATAGAATTGCCGGAGAGGGTGAAGAAAAAAATCGAGCTGGCGCAAGCTCCCCTGAAAAAGACGAACGCCTTTGTTTCGTGGGTTAAACCGGGGAATATCCACATCACCCTGAAATTTTTGGGAGAGGTGCCGGAAGATAAGATAAATGACGTTTTCCTTGCCACGGAAAAGGCTTTGGAAGGAGCAAAGAAGTTCAGCCTGAGCCTGAAGGGGATGGGCGCTTTTCCGGATTTCAGAAGACCGCGGGTGATTTGGATAGCAGCCGTAAGCGGGGAAAAAGAGCTTTCCTATTTGGCCGGCAGAGTGGAAGAGGAGATGGAGAAAGTCGGCCTTCCCAAAGAGAACAGGAAATTCTCGGCTCATTTCACCATCGGGCGGGTAAAATCCCCCAAGAATATCGAGAATCTGATGGAGCTGGTAAAATCCTCCGATTTCTCCACGGACGAATTTGAGGTAAACGAGGTGGTGGTGATGAAAAGCCAGCTTCACCCCGCCGGAGCGATATACACGCCGCTCAAGAAGGTACAATTTATAGGTTAGCAACGGATGAAAACGTCCGTTGTCCGTTGTCCATCGTCCGTTGCAAAAAAAACAATCAATAACGGTGGAACTTATCCGATCAGAAGAATTTAAAATTCAAAATTTCTATTAAGGTTTGTATTCTTCTATTTTTAATTTGATATAGTTACAGGGATGGTAAGATAACTTTTAAAAGTAATAAAACGGCTAGGAAAGTGAGGTGAATGAAATGTCAGATGCAAAAGAGGAAAAGAAAAAAGCATTGCAGCAGGCGGTCTTGCAGATAGAGAGACAGTTTGGCAAAGGCTCGATCATGAAGCTGGGAACCGAGTCGTTGGGCGAGAGAATTCCAATTATATCGACTGGCTCGTTGGGCTTGAATGTGGCGTTGGGTGTGGGAGGAGTGCCCCGGGGAAGGATAGTGGAAATATTCGGTCCGGAAGCCTCAGGAAAAACCACCTTGGCTTTGCATATCATGGCAGAAGCGCAGAAAACGGGAGGCATTGCCGCTTTCATCGATGCTGAACACGCCTTTGATGCGGCATACGCCAAGAATTTGGGAGTGGATATAGATAATCTCTTGGTCTCCCAACCAGATACCGGAGAGCAGGCTTTAGATATAACCGAAACTTTAGTGCGCAGTGGAGCGGTGGATGTCGTAGCGATCGATTCCGTCGCCGCTTTGGTTCCCAAGGCGGAGATCGAAGGAGAGATGGGGGATTCACACATGGGGCTTCAAGCCCGGCTTATGTCTCAAGCCATGAGAAAGCTGGCCGGGAGCATCAGCAAGTCCAAAACCTGCGTGGTCTTCATCAATCAGATCCGGATGAAAATCGGGGTGATGTTCGGCAATCCGGAGACGACTACGGGAGGCACCGCCCTTAAATTTTATTCCTCGGTGCGGTTGGATATTCGCCGAATAGCCTCGATCAAAGAAGGCGACCGGGTTTTGGGATCGCGCACCCGGGTGAGGGTAGTGAAGAACAAGGTCGCTCCGCCATTCCGGGATGCGGAGTTCGACATAATCTATGGTAAGGGAATCTCCAAAACCGGAGAGCTGATCGATATGGGAGTGAATGAGAAAGTATTGGAGAAAAGCGGCACCTGGATTTCTTACAAGAACGACCGGCTGGGACAGGGACGGGACAATGCCATAGAATTTTTAATCCAGAACCAGGATATATCCGAAGAGGTCGAACAAAAGCTAAAAGAGAAATTAGGTTTGGAGAAAATAAAGGAAGAAGAAAAAGAGCCAGCGAAAGCCAAAACCAAGTAGGTGATCGGAGCCGTGAAGGCTCCTCTACGCGATATTTTCACTAGAGTGAACGGAGCCATCCTTCGACTCCGTTCAGGACAAGTGAAGGCTCCGCTACGCCGTGTTTTCCCTTCCTTTTATAGGAGAAACTGGGGATTTTGCCTTTGTTATGATGATCGGAGCCATCCTTCGACTCCGCTCAGGACAAGTGAAGGCTCCTCTACGCGATATTTTCACTCTCCTCTTCGGTAGAAGGCCAAGGTGACAGGATAAAACAAAAACATGCTGAGACAGAAAACCATCACCAAAATCGAAGCTCAGAAAAGAAGACCTCATCGGTATTCGGTCTTCATCGATGATAAATTTGCCTTCGGATTGGACGATGAAGTCGTTGCCAAGTTCGGATTAAAAAAGGGACAAGACGTAAACGAACCCACCCTAAAGAAAATCCTGCTTAGGGAAAGTGAAAACAAGGCCAAGGAAACCGCTTTGAGATTTCTCTCGTTTCGCCGCCGGACCGAAAAAGAGATAAAGGATAAGCTTAAACAAAAAGGATTCGACGAAAATATCATCAAAAGAACCGTTGAAAAACTGAAAGAATATGATTTAATTAACGATTTGGAGTTCGCCACCGCCTGGGTGAAGGAGAGATTGGAATATAAACCCAGGGGCAAAAAGCTGCTGAGGCAGGAACTATGGAAAAAGGGGATAAAAAAAGAGATTATAGACCAAGCATTGAACGAATCATGTCAAAATGAGGATAAATCCGTTTTGGATCTGTTGGAAAAGATTAAGAGTCGATATAAGAACCTGGAGCCGCAGGTGGCAAGAAGAAGGATGTATGGTTTTCTGTTGAGAAGAGGGTTTTCTTATGAAACAGTAAAGACTGTAATGAAACAATCCTTATCCCCTCTCCCTCGCGTGGAAAATGAGGGGTGAAAGGAAATAATCCATACTATTCATCTTTTGTTGAATGCTAAAGAGATAACAGAACATGAAAAGCAACCAGATACGAGAGAAATTCTTAGAATTCTTTAAAGAAAGAGATCACAAGATCTATCCCAGCTCGTCTTTGATCCCCCGGGACGATCCCACCCTGCTCTTTGCCAATGCGGGGATGAATCAATTCAAGGATATCATCCTGGGGAAAAAAGCAGCCGAGCACAAAAGAGCCGCCTCTTCCCAGAAATGTATCCGGGTTTCGGGAAAGCATAACGATCTGGAGGAGGTGGGAAAGGACACCTTTCATCACACCTTCTTTGAGATGCTGGGGAATTGGTCCTTCGGCGACTATTTCAAGAAGGAAGCCATCATCTGGAGCTGGGAGTTTTTGACGGAAGTATGCGGTCTTCCCAAGGATAAATTATGGGCTACGGTATTCCGGGAAGACGATGATGCGGAAAGATTATGGTATGCACACACTGATATCAAGAAAGGCCGGGTGCTGCGATTCGGGGAGGACGATAATTTCTGGGAGATGGGAGAGATTGGTCCCTGCGGTCCCTGCTCGGAAATTCATTATGACAAAGGGGAAAAGTACAAATGCGATCGTCCCGATTGCGGGGTAAACTGTCCCTGCGGTCGGTATCTGGAGATATGGAATCTGGTCTTCATGCAATATAACCGGGACGAAAAGGGCAATCTGTCGGACTTGCCTGCCAAAGTGGTTGACACCGGATTGGGTCTGGATAGATTGACTGCCATCATGCAGCACGTAGATTCCAATTACGATACCGATCTTTTTGCTCCCATAATTAAAAAGATCGAGAAGTTGTCTTCGCTTCCCTATAAGACTTCAGACCATCCGGCATCTTTCCGGGTGATTGCCGATCACATCCGTACCCTCTCTTTTGCCATTGCGGACGGAGCCATCCCTTCCAACGAGGGGCAGGGATACGTTCTGCGAAGGATTTTGAGAAGGGCTGCCCGGCATGGGAGGCTCTTGGGATTGCACAAACCTTTCATCTACCAGCTCTCCAGCGTGGTGGTGGACATGATGGGAAAAGTTTATCCGGAACTTGAAGCGAAATGCGAACACGTGGCTTTGGTGATCAAATCCGAAGAGGAGAGATTTGAAGAGACGCTGGATTTGGGATTGGAGCTGTTTTCAAAGGAAGCGGAAAAAGTAATCAAGAAAGGTGAAAAAGTCATACCGGGAGACGTGGTATTCAAGCTTCACGACACCTATGGATTCCCTCTGGATTTGACACAGGTGATGGCTCAGGAAAAAGACCTTTCCATCGACCTTTCGGGCTTTGAGAAACTTTTAGATGAACAAAGAGAACGCTCCCGAACTGCCAGTACTAAGGATTTTATAAAATTTATAGAAAAAACTGTTATTAATAAAGAGCAGTTAGAACTGGGAGCACATAAGAGCAAATTCATCGGATATGAGAAAGGAGAAGAGGAAGCAAAAGTGGTAGCTTCCCCGACTGAAAACATGTTGATCCTGGATCATACTCCCTTCTATGCTGAATCCGGCGGACAGATCGGGGACAACGGAATAATCTATAACGAGAAATTTGAATTTAAAGTTGAAGATACCAAGAAGGAAGGGGATGCCATCATTCACCTGGGAAAGGTCGCTAAGGGTAAGATAGAGGATGTGTTAAACCAGAAAGTTTTTGCCAAGGTGGACATTGGCAGAAGAAATTCCATCAAAAGAAATCACACCGCCACTCATCTTTTGCATAAAGCGCTAAGAGCGACTTTGGGTGAGCATGTGCATCAAGCTGGGTCTCTGGTGGCTCCGGATAAATTTAGATTCGATTTCACCCATTTTAAAGCGATGGATGAAGCGGAATTGGAGAAGGTGGAATATCTGGTCAACCAACAAATTTGGGAAAATCGTTCTGTTGAGAGTAAAGAGATTGCTTTAGAGGAAGCCAAGAAATTAGGGGCGATGGCATTGTTTGGGGAAAAGTATGGAGACGTTGTGCGGATGATTGAAGTGGAGGGAATATCCCGGGAGCTTTGCGGTGGAACTCACGTTAGCGCTACGGGTGAAATAGGTTTATTCAAAATCATCTCCGAGACCGGCATCGCTGCGGGAATGCGGAGAATCGAAGCGGTAACCGGAGAATATGCCTACCAACTGGTTAAAAAACAGAAGGAGTTGTTGGAGAACCTGTCCTTCCTGTTGAAAACCACAGAGGAAAGCATACCCGATAGAGTGGAAACATTAATCAAGACCAATAAGCAGCTGGAGAAAAAGGTAAAAGAAGCGCAAAAAGTATCTGCCAAGGACAAAGTGGAAGAACTGATAGAGGAAAGCATCGATCTGGACGGGATCAAGATAATCGCTCATCGGATGGAGATAGAATCGCGGGACGATTTATTGAAGCTGGCAGATACCATCCGGGAGAAATCGAAATCCACCGTGGGAGTATTATCCGGAATATTGGACGAGAAGATAATGTTCGTGGCAGTGGTGACGGATGATTTGATCAAATCCAAAGGGATAAAAGCAGGGGATATTGTAAAAGAGATTTCCCAATTAGTAGGTGGAACCGGCGGCGGAAAACCGCATCTGGCGCAGGGTGGTGGAAAGGACGTTGGTAAATTGAAGGAGGCGCTGGATAGTTTGCCGGGGATTGTGAAGAAAATGCTTAAGTGACCTTACCCCCTTGATCCCCCTCTCCTTGGTAAGGAGAGGGGGAAATAAGGAGAGGTTAATCGATAATCAGCAGGGCTGGGAGCCCTGCATACGAACTTTAAGATTGTAGTTGCCCAATTCATTGGGCTCGATCCTTCGACTGGCTCAGGACGGTGAGCTTGTCGAACCGTAAATCGAGCAACTACAATATTTCCCATCAACAAATGTAGAGTGTATGATATAGAACATGAATTTAAAAGCGACAACAGAAAACTGAAAAATATGTCCATATATCAAAAATTATTACAAATCAAAAACGAAAAAGGCGCCGGGTTTTTGGTTCTTCTCGATCCGGACAAGATGGATGTGCCGGAAATCGTCAGGTTAGCCAGGAAGGCGGAAAGAGGCGGCGCTGACGGTTTTCTGGTAGGGTCGAGTTTCCTTCTCTCCACCCGGTTTGACGAATCAGTCAGGGAGATAAAAGCCAACGTCTCGGTTCCGGTGATAATATTTCCGGGAAATGCCAACCAGGTTTCCCGGCATGCGGATGCCATTTTGTTCTTATCGCTTTTGAGCGGAAGGAATCCCCATCTTTTGATCGGCGAACAGGTGAAGGGGGCCCCCGCCATAAAGGAATTCGGGATCGAGCCGATCCCGACCGGTTATCTTTTGATCGAGTCGGGCGCTCCGACCTCGGTTCAGTTCATGAGCCAGACCCAACCCATACCCAAGGACAAGCCCGATATCGTCAAAGCGCATGCTTTAGCTGCAGAATATCTGGGAATGAAATTCGTCTTTCTGGAAGCCGGCTCGGGTGCGGACAATCCGGTGCCGGATAACATCATTCGCGAGACCAGGGATTTCATCTCCATTCCGATCATAGTCGGCGGCGGGGTAAGAGACCCCCAGGTGGCGCAAAGCAAGGTGAAAAACGGCGCCAGTTTTGTGGTGATCGGCAATGCGTTGGAAAAAGATGACTCCATCATGCGGGAGTTTGCCGAAGCGATACATACACAAAAGGAGAAGACGAGTAGAGGGTAAAGGAGGTTTGCTTTTAGAATAAGATGATTGGGTTGGGAAATGAAATTCAAAATTTAAAGAGAAAAATGTCCTTCGACACTGAGGCTCAGGACGAAGTGCAAAATTGCAGTTGCCCAATTCATTGTGCTCGATCCTTCGACCAGCTCAGGACGGTGATCTTATCCCTTCGACTTCGCTCAGGGACAGTGAGCTTTTCGAACTGTCGAACCGTAAATCGAGCAACTACAATATTATACTCCCGTCGAGGGAGGGGATGAAAAAGGTAATATGGACAAGAAAGAAAAAATCAGCTTAATTCAAAAAGAGATTCAGGCAAGCGTGGAGCTAAAAGAACGGGTCAAAGAGGAGCTGGCGGAGAAGATAATTGAAGTGGCGAAAGCTTTGGCTGAATGTATCAACAATGGAGGAAAGATTCTACTCTGTGGGAATGGCGGCTCTGCCGCGGATGCCCAGCATTTCGCAGGTGAATTGGTGGTTCGTCTGACTTCCGATTATACCAGAACAGCTTTGCCTGCCATAACTCTTTCCAGCGATAGTTTCATCCTCACCGCGTGTGCCAATGATTTTGGCTTTGAGCAGGTCTTCTCCCGACAAATAGAAGCATTGGGGAAGCCGGAGGACGTTTTGGTTTGCATCAGCACCAGCGGAAACTCGCCCAATTTGATAAAAGCCGCCCAGAAAGCAAAAGAGAAGAAGATGAAAACGGTGGGGCTTTTGGGGGGAGACGGGGGCGAGTTAAAGAAGTTTACCAACCTCTCCCTTATTGTCCCCTCCCATGCCACCCCCCGAATTCAGGAAACGCATATTTGTATTTGTCATATATTGTGTGAGTTGATAGAGAAAGAGTTGTTTTAGAGTATTAAATCTTAGAAACAAAATATATCTTGATTTTTGTGAACACATATTACTTAAGCATCCAGAAAATAACTACATAATTCAGGAGGGGGGATAAGATGAATTTTGAAGAAGCTGCCTATCAAATCCTCAAAAAGATCAAAAAGCAATTATCAGCTAGAGAGATAACCGATATTGCATTAAGAGCAAAAATGATTATATCTGACGGTAAAACTCCTCATGCGACAATGGGTGCGAGGATTTATACAGATATAAAAAAACGAGGAAATAAATCAGTTTTTATTAAGGTGAAACGTGGACTGTTTGGCTTGAAGGAGTGGAGTTCATTAACTAGTCACAAGAATGAAGAGATTGCAAGCAAACCTTTAGCAGCAGATTCTATCATCCGAAATCTGAAAGTGACACAGCTCAAGAGTGATTCACCAACAGATTTTGAGGAAGCCATAAAAGATGGTTTTGTTTTCTTGGGTTTCGAGGGTGAACTAATAGGAGGAAAAGGAGATACGGATGTCTTGCTTACTGCAAATATTGGAAGAGAATCTTTCAAGATTAATGTTGATGGTAAAACAAGCAAGTCAGGCAAAATAATAGATAGACAAATTGACTGGATTTCCTTGAGAGACCATAAAAGAAAAAACCAAGCTGATATTATAGTTGTAGTAGGACCAAATTTTTCTGGTGGTAATTTAGAGGAAAGAGCAGATGAATACAATGTTTCTTTGTTAAGAACAGAGGATTTAATAAAGCTTATCGAAGCCCATGCAAAATTTCCATTTACTTTATCAGAATTAAAGGATTTGTTTGCTGGCAAAGGTGACAGACTATCACAACTTGAAGATCTGCTGACTCAGAATCTTTCCCGTAGGAATATATTACAGCAATTCAGAGCAATCATTGAGGAAATGCAAGCCTTACAGGATAAGTTTGACTATTTTACAATTGAAAGTCTAGCAGGAAGAGAAAAGATAGAGAGTCTTGAAATAGGGGTTGAAGATATTGAATATATCATTAACCTCTTGAAGCTACCATTTATTAATGGTATCAAGGAGATTTCGGAAAACAAGTATATCCTAACTATTAAAATTAAAGATATAGCTAATATTTTCCAACAAATTTCTAATCTACTTATTACAACTAAAGATCAAGAATCTCTAATGACTTCCCCAATTCCAAAAACAGAAAAAGCACTTATTCCAGAAAGGAAATTTGGATCTAAATACTTCAAATGGTTCAAAAGAGAACATTCAATTGTTGCCGTAGCGAGAAAGAACAATCCTTATGAACACTATTGTCCTATAGATCATATTCAAACCATTTTGAAGAAAATAATTGACGGATTCAAGAATCAAAACATAATAAACACTGACCTGATTTTCTCTATGCTTAAAGGACAAAACCTGTCGGTAGATAGACCTTTCAAGGGAAAACCGGAAGAGTACAAAATTAGGATGACTATGGGTATTTTAGAAATAGAAGGATTAATCAAATGGACTGGATCAAAGAGACCCATTGAGTTCAAATTAAACGTTCCAATAGAAGAAATCGAAAATTGGGTAAGTAAAAACATCAAATAAGAAGATTGAAAAATGGGAAAGTACGACCATCTTACAATATTGAAGAAAACAAAAGCGAGGTCTTACCATATTTGCCAAAGGTGTAATGAAGAGATACTCCAAGGTGATTACTATTATCGAGAATTCATTGAAGATAAATTTCTTCATAAGTTGCATAGTAAAAAATATTGTTCTGCTTGTTATGAGAAATATGGGCAGGAGTTAATGACTTCAACGGAAAAAGGAAAAAAGAAGTATCGCTCAAGTTCCTCACCTAAGGTGTCGTCGCAATCAGAATTGCCGTTTTAGGTCGAATATCTGCACCTGAATTCTCTCCAAAACTGGAGCTTTTACATCTTGTCCATCCACAAAAAAATCGCCAAAAACGCTGTATATAATTTCCTCATAAAAGCTATCACTTTGGCTTTTGGGTTTATTGCTTCGGTGGTGGTGGCGCGGTTTTTGGGACCGGATAAGTACGGGGTTTACAGCTTTGTGATGTGGCTGCTTTACGTGGTGGGGCTTCTGGTTAATCTAGGCATAAATACCACCGTCACCAAATACGTCTCCGAATACTGGGGAAAAAAAGATCTTTCCACTATTTCCTCCATCTTCAAAAAACTATTCAGATTCGAAATCTTAATTGGCGTGGCGGTAAGCTTGCTTTTGTTTTTTTTCGCCCCGCTTATCGCCCGCTGGTACAAAAATCCGGAGCTTTCGCTTTACCTGAAGGCTGCCGCCACCGTCTTTTTGCCTTTGGGCTTGATGTGGCTTTACAACGGTCTTTTCTGCGGTCTGCAAAGGTATGATTTGATTGCTCTTATCAACTTGATTGTCTCACCTTTGACCGTGGGAATCATTCTTCTGGTTATGTATCTGGGCGGAAAGATGGAGTGGTTCGTGGCGGTCAGCACGATAACCAATGTGCTTTTAGTGATCAGCTACATTTATCTTAAAAGGACGAGATTTGATTTTCGACCGTCGACCGTCGACCGTCGACCATCGACTGCAAATGCTTTAAGAGGCAAACTGTTCAAATTCTCTGCCAGCGTCTTTGTGGTGCTGGTTTTGGATGCGATAGTCTGGGAGAGGTTCGGGATTTTGTTCTTGTCCATCTTCAGCACAACTACAGAGATTGCATTCTATAACGTGGCTTTCATCCTCTCCAGCCGGACCATGATCCTTCTGCCGGGGGCATTGACCGGCATTCTGCTTCCCGCCATGTCGGAGGTATATGGTGGGGGAAATAAAGAGGAACTGGCAAAGGTTCATTCAAACTCGACACGCTATTTAGCCATGCTCTCGTTTCCTCTATGTTTGGGAGGTATTGCCATTGCCCATCAGCTTTTGCCGATACTGTACGGGCCATCCTATCAGCCCGCAGCTTTGCTTTTTGCCATCCTGTTGATCGGAGGAGCGGTCGGCTCGATCTCCACCTCCAGCTCGTCACTTTTGTATGGGACGGAGCTTCAGAGAATAGTGGTAAAGGTGGGAATACTGTCGGCTTTGGTCAATCTCACCATCTGCCGGATTTCGGTTCCCGCCTGGGGCGCCAAAGGGGTGGCTTTGGCTACGACTTTGGCTCAGGTTATATCGGGCATGTCTTTGATGTTCTACGCGTACAAGAAACACATGCAACAGAGATTCCCCCGATCCGGCATATTGCGTATACTGTTTGCATCAATTCTGACGGGGGTCGTAGCATTTATTTTCGCGGAAGGGTTGAAGGGAATGGTCGGGGTGGTTTTGGCATTGATCGTATCCTTCCCGCTTTATATATTGGCGCTGTTCTTCACCCGGAGCCTGACGGCGGAGGATTTAAGTCTGTTGGAGGCGGCACTCAACCGGATGCCGGAATCGTGGAGCAGGAAGGTTAAACCAGTGCTCTATTGGCTGGTCCATTCATTTTATCCGGATCGATAAACCCGTATGTCCAGTTCTAATGACGTGAAAGTGAGCATCATCATCCCCACTTACAACCGGGAAGAAATACTTCCTCAAACCGTGGATTTGATGCTGCAAAATAACTATCCGGAAAGTGAATTGATCGTAATCCATCAAAAGCCCAATTTTTCGATGGAGTTTAAAGAATTCCTGAAGCGAACGGAAAACCGGATTCGCTATTTTACCGTGGACTGGACATCGGTCCCAAAGGCGTGCAATTTCGGGATCGGGAATGCCCGTGGTGAGATCGTTCTGATGCTGGACGACGACATCATTCCAGATCCTGAGTTGGTCTCTGCACATTTGAGGAATTATGATGACCCCAAAATCGGGGGAGTGGCGGGAAGGATCGAAAGCCCGCATCCGGTCAAGTTTCCCGAACATGTGGGCCGGATCGGGGGACTGGGTCCAAAACACGAGACCTTTGTCTCTTCCAAAAGACAATTCGTTGAAACCGGCCGGGGAGCCAACATGTCTTTCCGCCGGGAGTTGTTTCAAAAGCTGGGCGGTTTTGATACCGGCTATATCAAGAACGCTCACAGGTTCGAAAGCGATTTCTGTTTCCGCCTGCGAAAGTTAGGTTATCTGATAGTTTACGATCCGGAGGCAAGAGTGGAACATCTCGAATTCAAATCCGGCGGAATCAGATCGTGGGTCGGGGGGGTGACCAACTCCCCGTCATTCTATCGTAACGAAATGCTGTTTTATTTCAAGAATAAGCCTAATGGCTGGCTGGGACGATATCTCTGGCTAAACTACATCCAAAGGGTCCCCTCCCGGGACATCAAGAATTTTATCGTGCGTCATTTTGCATTTCTTTTGGGTGTTATTTGGGGGAGCTGGGTATATTTGTCTAATTATAAATTGAAATCTGATTAATACGATGAGCATAAAAGAGGGAAAGGTGTAAATTCGTAGTTGCACAATTAATTGGGCGTTTTAATTGCTCGATGAATCGAGCAACTACGTTATATGATTTTTCTAAATGTTTACTGATGCTCAATCTGTGACGATTTACAGACCTCACCCCCCTGAAATCCCTTCTGCTTAGTAAGGAGAAGGGGAATAAGGAGGAGAGGTTTAAAGGATTTTAAATCATGCGAATCGGAATTGACGCATCTCCCGTTTTGAAAGAACGCGCGGGAGTGGGAAATTATACTTATCAGCTGATAAGACACTTGAGCCTCATCGACCGGGTGAATCAATATGTTTTATTTTATTGTCATCACAAAGACATCCATGACAAAATACTGAAGCTGGAGAATCCCAACTTCGAAAGCAAGACTATCCGCTTTCCCATCAAGATCATGAAGACGATCTGGGCATCGGTCAGGCAGCCCAAGGTGGACCGGTGGGTGGGGAAGGTGGACCTTTATCATTCTACCGCCTTCTATCTCAATCCTATCTCAGAAGGGAAATCAATTTTGACTATCTTTGATGTCAATTTCCTGGCCATGCGAAAGTTCACCCTCTGGTCCGGCAGGTGGCACTTCGCTCCCAAGATGAAGGATTATGCCAAAAGGTGCCATCACATCATCACCGTATCCGAAAGCTCAAAAAGGGAGATAATAAAATATCTAAACGTACCGGAAGGGAAGATCTCGGTGATATATGGCGGTTACCCGGATATATTCCAGCCCAAATCGGATGATCGTCTCTCCGGTGAAGTCAAAAGGAAATACCAGATAACAGGAAATTACCTTCTTTACGTGGGGACCCTGGAGCCCCGGAAGAATCTATTAGGGCTTATCCGGGCATACGCCCAAAGCAGAGCCGAGGACGATTTTATTCTGGTTTTAGCCGGAGGTAGAGGGTGGCAATATGAAAACATATTCAAACTGGTGAGAAAATTGAATTTGGAAAATCGAATAATTTTCACCGGTTACATGCCGGAATCTGATCTGCCCGGATTATATCAAGGTGCTTCTCTGTTCGTTTATCCCTCTTTCTACGAAGGTTTTGGGCTCCCTCCGCTGGAGGCAATGGCTTGCGGACTTCCGGTGATAGTTTCTAATACCACCTCGCTCCCCGAGGTGGTGGGGGATGCGGGAGTATATGTCGATCCAAACGATATCGAGCAGATATCCTTTTCCATCGACACGGTGCTGTCCGATTCCGCGCTTCGCCAAATTCTTATTCAGCGCGGCTTGGAAAGGGCCAAGCTTTTCTCCTGGGAGAAGACAGCAAAGAAGACTTTGGAACTCTATGAGCAGGTTGTTAATTGAAGGTTCAAGGTTTAAGGTTTAAGGTTCAAGATTCAAGCAATTTTGAATTCTGCTTTCTAAATCGGAATCACGTTTTTTTTTCAATCCAGTAGGGGCAATTACAGTTAATTGTATGATTTTGCATATATTTATGCCGTATAGAAAGAAATGTTGACAAAATAACATTATTGCGTATTATATTGTTTTGGTTTTTATATCCAAAACCAGATTGACGGCGAATAATCTTAAATTTAGAGGAGGTTTTTGTGAAGGATTTCAAGATCGAACAGATCAGAAACATAGGAGTGGTAGGCCATGGGGGTGTAGGTAAAACCTCCCTGGTGGAGGCGATGCTCTACAGCGGTAAGATTACCACACGGTTGGGCAAGGTGGCTGATGGAACCAGCACATCCGATTACACCGACGACGAGATCGAAAGGAAGATATCCATCGGCTCCTCGCTTTTGCATCTGGAGTGGAAGAACCACAAGATAAACGTTGTGGACATGCCCGGTTATCAGGACTTCATCGGGGAGGTGGTGGGAGGCCTCAGGGTTACCGAGACCGCTTTAATACTCCTTTCAGCCCAATCCGGAGTGGAGGTGGGCACCGAACAGGTCTGGAATATTGCCGAAAACTATAAGCTGGCGCGGATGCTGTTTGTCAACCGGATGGAAAAGGAACACGCCAACTTCGAGAAAGCCCTCAAGGAGGCCAAGGAAGCCTTTGGGCAAAAGGTGGTGGCTATCCAGATTCCCATAGGTGAAGGGCTGAACTTCAAAGGGTTGATCGATCTGATAAAGATGAAGGCGCTTTATTTTGATCCGGACGGCAAGTACAAGGAGGATAAAATCCCAGCCGAGCTGGAGGGAAAAGCCAAGGAATCGCAAGAGAACCTGATGGAGGCGGTGGCAGAGACGGACGATACTCTGTTGGAGAAATTCTTCGAAAAAGGCGAGCTGACCACCGAAGAGATAATCGACGGTTTGCGAAAGGGAATTATAGCTTGGAAGATCTTTCCCCTCACCTGCGGCTCCGCTTTGGAAAATACCGGAATAACCTCCCTTCTGGACAGCGTGGTAGCATATCTCCCCTCTCCTTCGGATTTTGTCCAGATATCGGGAAAAGTACCCGATACCGGAAAAGAGAAGCTGGTGAAGATAAGTGCAGATGCTCCTTTGTGTGCCTTTTCCTTCAAGACCGTATCCGAGCCGCATGTAGGCGAGTTGAGCTTTTTCAAAGTTTATGCCGGAAAACTGCAATCCGGAGTGGACGTATATAATTCCACCCGGGAGGTCTCGGAACGCATCGGGCAGATTTACGCTTTAAACGGAAGGGAAAGAAGAGAAATCGGCATTGTGAATGCCGGGGACATCGCTGCCATAGTCAAACTGAAGAACACCAAGACCGGCGATACCTTCTGCGAGAAGAAGGATCCGGTGGTATTGCCTCCGGTTAACTTCCCCAAGCCGGTGATCAACATGGGAATTAGGCCCAAGAACCGGGGGGATGAGGAGAAACTCGCCAACGGGTTTGCGAAACTGCGGGAAGAGGACCCCACTTTCATCATGGAGGTGGACCCGGATATCAGACAAACCATTATCTACGGACAGGGTGAACTTCATCTGGACGTTATGATAGATCGCCTAAAGCGGCGATTTGGGGTGGATGCCGAGCTGGAGAAACCCCGTATTCCTTATAGGGAAACCATAAACACTAAATCCGAAGCTCAAGGAAAATACAAAAGACAATCCGGTGGCAGGGGACAATACGGTGATGTTTGGCTCCGGCTGGAGCCTCTTCCCCGGAGTACCGGATTTGAGTTTGTGGACGATATCGTGGGGGGAGCGGTACCTTCCAAGTACATACCCGCAGTGGAGAAAGGAGTAGTGGAAACCATGGCGGAGGGGTTCTTGGCAGGTTATAAGGTAGTGGATTGCAAGGTAACCATCTACGACGGTTCCTATCACGAGGTTGACTCATCCGATATGGCTTTCAAGATTGCCGGTTCGCTGGGATTTAAAAATGCAGCCATCAAGGCAAAACCGGTGCTGCTGGAGCCGATCTATAACCTGGAGGTAATCGTGCCCGAGGAGTTCATGGGAGACGTGATGGGCGATCTCTCCAGCAAGCGCGGTAAGATTCTGGGTATGGACCGGGAAGGAAATTTCCAAAAGATCAAAGCTTCGGCGCCTTTAGCCGAATTATATAAATACTCCACCTCTTTGCGCTCCATGACGCAAGGCAGAGGACTCCACCGAAGAGAATTCTCTCATTATGAGGAGGTGCCCAGAGAGATAGCCGACAAGCTGATCAAGGAAGCGCAGCAGGAGAAGGAAGCGCAGCAGAAATAACGACAGAAGAAACTGAGACTTGAGACTTGAGATTTGAGATTTTAGATTTGAGACTTGAGAATTGAGTTAAGAACATTCAACTGTGGACCGTGGACAATGGGGGTGTAGCGGATGGGAGTAAGCGGTGGATAGCGGACGATCGACAGCGGACGATTTTTAACGCCGATGTAGCTCAATGGTAGAGCAACTGATTTGTAATCAGTTGGTTGGAGGTTCGATTCCTCTCATCGGCTGAAGCAATAAACAAAGCGCCCCACAGAATGCGGGGCGCTTTTTTATTGCCGGTTATTAGTTCACAGTTCATGGTTTATAGTTACCCACCAAAACAGGGAATTTGAGAGAAAGAATGTACAAAAGATCAAGGGTTTTATTGCTGGATTGTTTACTTTCAAGTAAAGGATGAGGGAATTGGGGTAAGCAACGGACGATGGTCGTCGGACTAGCGACGGTTTTTTTTCTGGGCCCAGTAGGACTTGAACCTACGACCCACTGATTATGAGTCAGTTGCTCTAACCAACTGAGCTATGGGCCCAAAGGAATTTGTTCTACACAATATTACGGCTGAGAAACTTCCAAGTCAAGAAAATTTTATTTTTGCCGGGACAACTCCCCGCCTTTGGTGGTTCGACCTTGCTCCCTTCGACTTTGCTCAGGGACAGTGAGCGAAGTCGAACTGTCACCATCCTGAGTTAATCGAAGGACGGGATGTTCCACCCAGACGGGTGGTCGTCCGACCACCTGAGTTGTCCCTACGAATTCTTCTTCAACTTCTCAAACTCCTTGGTCAAACGATCGGCGGTCTTCATGTCATTCTCTTGCAAAGCTTTCTTGATTTCATCTTTCAGGATTTTCATTTTTCTATCGACCTTCAGCTTGTCGAGTGCCTTGAGGTAATCAACGATAAGAACGGAAGGCTCAGCCGGACCCAGGTCGAGGGTGGCGATCTGGGCAATCAGCTCTTTGGTTTTTTCGTTCTCTGTCTTGTCTATCAGACCGGCAGGAGAAGCTTTCTTTTCCGTTTTTATAAGCTCGAACAACTCCCGGTGCTCAGAGCTCAAGAAATCTTCGGGCGGTAATTTTCCTGAAACCGTTTTCAATAGCTTCTGATCCTCCATCAGAATCCGCAGAATTCCCCTTTCAATCTTCTCTTGTCCAAGTAACTTTGAATCGTCCTTTGCTTTGTTAGCGGCGGTCGGCGGACGGCGGTCGGCGGACGCTAATTTCTTACCCACTAATTTGAAGATAGTTGGCTCATCCACTTTGAATACCTGGGCGATTTTCTTAATAAAAAGATTCTTCCGGATGTCGTCGGTGATCTTCTTGGCGGTCTCCGCCAGATCGCGGATCACCGTTTCCTGTTCTCTTAGGGAAAGCTGGCTGAAATCCTTTCCCAGGGATTCGCATTTGAAATCGATGAAGGATTTTGCCTGCTTTATCTTCTCCTCCACCGCCTTCTGACCGAATTTCCTCACATAGGAATCCGGGTCTTCCCCGGGATTTAAACTAACCACGAAAACCTCCAGCCCTTCGCTGAAAAGCAGATCCACGCTGCGAAAGGTGGCGGACTGACCCGCGGAATCGGCATCGAAGAAAAGATAGACTTTTTCCGCATACCGGGACAGAAGATGGGCTTGATCCTGAGTAAAGGCGGTGCCGGAGGAAGCCACCACGTTTTTTATTCCCGCCTGATATAAAGTGATGAGATCGACGTATCCCTCCACCAGGATGGCGCTCCCCTTCTGCCGGATCTCCTCTTTGGATAGATGTAATCCGTAAAGAATCTTACCTTTCTGGTAAATCGGGGTCTCGGGCGAATTCAGATATTTGGGTTCATCCTTGTCGTCCAAGACTCTACCTCCGAAACCGACTATCTTCCCTGAGAGGCTGAAGACCGGGAAAGTTATTCTTTTTCTGAAACGATCGTAAGATCCTTTTCCTTCTGTTCTCGGAACCGTCAATCCTGCCTGGGTCAGTATCTCCGGCTTGATATCCTTAGCTTGGGCAAACCGGAGCAAACCCTCCCATTCCGGTGGAGCAAAACCCAAAGAGAAGATCTTCTGCGTTTCGGGATCAAATCCCCGTTTCTTCAAATACTGCCGTGCTGACTTTCCCGGTGTTTCCCGGTAAAGACTCTTGACGAAGTATTCGTTTGCCACCTGATTGGCATAGTACAGTTTGTCCGATAACCCGCCCTGTTTCTCCCGCCAGCTTTCCTTGGGTAAAGGGATGTTGGCTTTTTTTGCCAGAAGCTCAATTGCCTCGGGAAAACTCAGCTTCTCGTGTTTCATTAGAAAGTGAATTACGTTTCCCCCCTCCCCGCAGCCGAAGCAGTAAAATATCTGCTTTTGCGGGGTGACGGTGAAGGAGGGGTCCTTCTCTGCATGGAAGGGGCATAATCCGAGGTAATTTTTCCCCCGCTTCTTCAAGGGGACGTATTCGGAGATCACCTCCACGACGTCACTGGCATCACGAATCCGATCGATAAGCTCTGGTGGAAAAAATCCGGGCATGATTGATCTTGTCTTCCGTTCTGTCTATCGTTTTCATAACCTCACCCGCTATATCCCCCTTGTATATTGAAAGAGTGAGGATAGTTTGTTATACTATAAGCATGAACCTGAAAGAGGATAAATAATCTGGTGTCCTGCGGGGGACACCAGACGGTGAGTGAGAGATCGATATCCCC
>Ga0315277_10000575_pt1 | contig 58065 bp, 54 predicted proteins | sample YL17G05_15_MG_FD_203695 | JGI IMG/M metagenome (GOLD analysis project Ga0315277, IMG submission 203695) | Sediment microbial communities from Yellowstone Lake, YNP, Wyoming, USA - YL17G05_15 | ecosystem: Environmental > Aquatic > Freshwater > Lake > Sediment | place: USA: Wyoming | collected... | reverse complement strand
CATCGGGGTCAGTTTCGGGCGTAATATCGAAAAGCTCAGAGATCGCTTGCGCAACCGCAAGTCCAGAGAGGGTATAGACAGGATCTCGCCCACTTGCACAATCCATCCTGGCATTCGGGATCCTAATCATCAGTTTATGGTCGCCCTCAAAAAGGCGCACTTCAGTCCCATCAGATTCATCTGTCTTATTGATGCCTCCGTCGAATTGAGGTGCTTTTATGATATCTTCAACTTTCTCGGCGATTGCTTTAGCGTTATTTAGAATCGGCCAATCGCGTTTATGCCATGGCATTTGAATCTCATCTTGGCGCATACTGGTCGTGTGTCCTGCACGTCCTGCAAGCGCCATGCTCTCAATTTTTTGAAGGTCCACGAAAGCTGTTGATTTGATGAATCGGAGGAGCTGGCGAATATAGGGATTAACAAGTGGAGAAATTGCCTCTAAAGGAATGTTTTCTGCGATACATTCTCCAACATCGGAGTAAATATCAATTCTATCCTTATATCGCATCAGAATAACCCTTTTTAATAATAAATTGGTTATTTACCTGTTTTATTTTATTGTTATTTTATTTTATGTATTTATCTATTTCAATATTGTAAAGGAGAAATAAAAATGGAGAAAAGAAAAGGAGGGAAAAGAGAAGCGGAGAGAAGAGAAGAGAAGAAGAAAAGTGAGTTATTGGATTAGCCAACCTTACGCTCGGCAGTCCAGAACTTTTCTCGCAATTCGCGTTTCAAGATTTTTCCTTGGGCGGATTTGGGGAGGCTTCGTTTGAATTCGATGGATTTAGGGACCTTATAATGGGCGATATATTCTTTACAGAAGTCTATGAGCGCTTGTTCGGTAATATTTTGACCTTCTTTGAACCCACGTTTCAGGACTACAACGGCATGAACCGCTTCGCCCCATTTTGGATCCGGCTTTGCAATGACCGCACATTCGAGGACTGCCTCATGTCTGTAGAGCGCGTCCTCAACTTCTTTTGAGAATACGTTCTCACTCCCCGATTTAATCATGTCCTTGCTACGATCCACGATGAAAAGATAATTTTCCTCATTTAAGTATGCCATATCGCCGGTGTGCAGCCAACCAGTCCGTAGCGCCTCCTTGGTTTTTTCAGGGAGATTCCAGTAGCCCAACATCGTACCATCGCCTTGGACCACAATTTCCCCGACCTGCCCATACGGTAGCTCGTTATTATTTTGATCCACAATTTTCAATGTAACACCCATCATGGGGCGCCCCGCAGACAGGAGTATAGACTCATTTTCGGGCTTTTGGAGGGCAAAATTATGATCCGCGGGCGTGAGCCACGCAATCGTTGGACTGAATTCCGATAACCCGTAGCCGCCTTCGAATTTTATGCCCGGGAAGAGGCCCATAGCTTTTTTGAGAATAGCCGCGTGCATCGGAGCCGCGCCATATATAATATATTTCAGGCTAGCCAGGTTATGCGATTTAATAAGATCCTCCTGTTGGACAAACAAATTCAGCATAGTTGGGATGAAACACATAGTGGTGGCTTTCTCAGTCTCGGCGATTCTAAGCATTTCTGAGATGTTGAATGAATCCATTGTAATAATCGTGGCAATGGCGAGGGAACTGGTAAGCACGCCCAAGGTTGCGGCTAGATGGAAAATTGGTAAGGGCAGAAGGACACGATCGGCGCGTTCTAGCACTGTATTTTCTCCAACACCTGTAGCCACAGTCAATAGGGCGCTCTGAACCACGCTGAATTGGGAAAGCAAGACGCCCTTGGGATTTCCAGTCGTGCCTCCAGTATAATTTATCATAAAAGGCTCCCGGTCATCGATTTTCATTTTGGGCGGATCTGTGGCATTCTTGGTGGCTAACTCCTCGAAATCAAGCGCAAATTCCGATTTGAACCCATTGCAATCCTGATCAAAGCAAAAAAAGGTCTTTAAACTTTTGCAACCATCCAGTACTTTCAAGGTTTTCACAATCGACTCGAAGGTGCTGCTATAGATGAGCACCTCAGGTTTGCAATCGTTAATGATGTATTCCAACTCACGTTTGGACAGCATGGTATTTAGCGGGACGGTAATAGCGCCCATTTTAGGAATCCCGAAATAGCAATTGATGATGGCATCGCTGTTCGCTAAATAGAGAGCCACCCGATCTCCCTTTTTAACGCCAATCTTCAGAAGGCCATTTGCTATCGAATTTGCACGGTCCTCAAAAGCTTTCCAAGTCAATCGCCTATTTTTAAAAATAATGGCTTCTAAATTTCCTGCATGGCGAGCATTACGCTCTGCGATATCACCTAAACGCATTTATCATTCCTCAGATGTGTCATTATTAATCGAATTAATTAAATTATTTCTGAAAAAGGATTAACCCTCAACTAATTTTAAGTGTGTATAGAAAAATTTGTATTTTACTAAATATAAATCATTTTATTTGGGGAATCGCAACCGAAAGCAGAAAAAAAAGAGTTGGGAGGAGGTCTAGAATTCCCCAAAAATTTTTAACTCGAATCCGACGCCCACTTTGTCTCCGTCCGGACCTTTCATGCCGGTAGCGGGCAAAGATCGGGCAACGCGTAGGGCTTTGTTTTTATCTAAGAATGAAACACTGGGTTCGATAGTTAGAATCCAGAGCCTATCCTTGACATTGATTTCCAGGATAATTCCTTGCGGCTTTTTATCAGTTGGGAGGAAGGCGCCATTATTAAATATGAAATATTTGCTTATCGTGGGAGCAGAAGGCGCGGGTGCCGCCCTAGGGGCGGAAGAGAAGGAAGGAGGGGCAACAGCGGCAAGAGGCCTGGGCATTGGGGGGGCAGCTTTTTGAGCGGGGATTGGGGGAGAGCCCGGTGGGGGAGCAAGTGTTCGCAATGGAGGGAGCAAGGATGCAGCTTTTTGCGGGGGTGGTGAAGGCGCTTGAGGTGGTAGTGGCGGAGGTGTTGGTGGTGCAGTTATAGATGGTGTTACAGCGGAAACTTGGGCGAGGGTAGCTTCCAATTCTTCGATTTTTTGGGATTGTTCTTTATTATTTGCGAAAATTTCATCCAATTCTTTGTTAATATCTTCCAGATCTCTTGTTAATTTTTTATTTTCCGCTTCGAGGTTTTGGACCTGTTGCTGCAAGGTTTTTTTCTCTGTTTCGAAACTCTCAGCCGACCCAGGTTTTCCTGATTCAACCGCGCTAGGTGCCTTCTCTTTCAATTGCCGAATTTGGCTTTCTAAGGATTCTTTCTCGGAATAGAGCAGCTTATTCTCCTCTAACAGTGCATTGAATTTTTCTTGTAATTCTGAAGGATTTGCACCTTTCCCTTTTAACTCGGTGAGCTCCGCTTCTAGTGCCAGCTTTTCTGATTCCAGTTGTTTGCTCTTTTTATGTATAAGCGTTAGTTGCTCATTTAATTCATCAGAAATAGCCCCTTTCTCTTTCAAATCTTTAACTTCTGTTTCCAGTGCGCGCTTTTCCGTTTCTAACTGCTTATTTATTTCTTGAAAAACGCCCACCTGCTCTTTCAAAGCACGGAGCTTATCAGATTCGGGAGCGGCAGCCGTTTTAGAACCCTGTTGTAAGGTTAATTCTTCAATGTTAGCCGAAAGTTGCTGAATGATGTTATCTTTCTCAGCAAGTTCTTGAGTAAGGTGGTCGACCTTTTGACGGGTCTCTTCTTCTATCTGCATCAGCTTTTTATTCATCATTTCCCATTGATCATCCAAATCAGGGCACCTACTTTATTCCTAAAAATTCTAAATAACATCTCTCGTTAAAATAGTTTACACCTTCGTCATTTATAGGATAGTATCTTCCATTCCCTTTGTGGTCTCAAAGTTTTTCAAGAACAAAGGTCTCAAAAAAATCCAAGAGGTCCGTATTTTTAGTAATGTGGGCAGTTTTTATTTGACCAGTAGGGATTCCCGAGAGAATTTTTTGATTTTCAAGCGAGAAGAAAGCAGGTTCTTTGAGAGCCCATAATTCAGGAGGAGCCAGAGTTCCTTTATTTGCGCCAATACGATTTTGAAAATATACATTATTAAGTTTCACTAAGGCATTATCTATTGCGAGTAAATATTGATTATAGGAGGGGGGGTTCATTTTCGGATCGAATTCAATCAGGAAAATATAATGTGGTTTGGGTTTGTAAGTCCCCACTACACAAAAATCAACAATCTTACAGTGGTTCTGGGCATTCGCTATATCAATCGCCTCGAAAATTTGGGCGGGCGTTAATTTTTCATCAGCGAGATCGATAATGTTTTTCCGGTAGGAAAAGACGAAGGCAGGGGGGTCCTCTGAGACAATTTTTATAATATCTCCTAAATCATAGGCGTATAATCCGTTATGAGTTGTGATGAGAAGCCGGTATTCCTGCCCTTTCTGAACTTGATCGATTATTAATCGTTCTGAAGGGTTTTGGACGGGTGTAAATTCAAAAAACATGGAATCGGAAAGCGGAGTAAGTTGAGGGAGTTCTGATAGTTGCACTGCAATCATTCCTTCAGAAGCCGCGTACATTTCCCGATAATCCAGTTCGCCACCGATTATTTTGGTAATCCGCGATTTATAATAGAGGGGGGGAACTCCTGAAAAAATAGCGAGTTGGAGATTTGGAAACAAATCACGAATTGTAGAAGCATTAGTGTATTTCAGGATATATTCCAAAAGATTGATCATCACAGGGGTAACGCCCACCAGCATTGTAATATTCTGGGAGGAGACTTCCTTGGCAATGCAGCGAAACTTTTCCTCCACATCCTTTAAATGCATCAAATGAAGGGGGGCATAGCACTTATAATTCAGGAGATAACGCCAGACTTGAATGCCATAAGGGAGCATCAAAAGCCCGGTTATGTAACCAACGGGATATTTTGAGACATGACGGAGGATCGGGGGCGCAGGTATATAGAGCCACTTTCCACTAACAATTTTGGAGTGAATCCTCATATTTTCTGAGAGATAATAGCAAGCAGTCCTGACCACGCCCAGATTGTAATTAGTGATGGTGTTATAGGTGATTGGAATTAGTTTAGGGCTACCCGTCGTTCCGGATGTTTGCGCGAAAAAAAGAAGATGGCTATTGAATAACGCATTGCGATTCCCTGATAGGAAGGCGTCAATATAAGGCTTAATATCATCGTAGGATTGAGGTGGGCAATTGGCTTGAAATTGTCTGATACTTCGTATTTGGTCAAAATTATGCTTTTTCCCAAACATGGTTGTTTTATGAAGTCGAATAATAGTCTCTAGTAACTCCTGCTGGGTTTTACGTGGATTCCGTAAAAGCCTATTGGTATAGGTTTTAAATGCACGAGCCCCGTAGGCACCGAAGAGTTCAAAAGGCTTCATCAAACAAGAACCTAATTTTTCTTAATTAAAATGCTCTAACCAAGAAATTTAATAAATATTAGGTTTTTATTTTATATTAGGTTTTTATTTTTGAAAAATCGAAAAGGTGAAAGAAAATGCCATTGGCACATGTTTACATATGGAAAGGATTCTCTGAAGAGAATATTAAGAAACTCATTGGGGGTATCACAAAGGTTTTTACTGATCTCGGGATCCCTCGCCAAGCCGTAGAAGTAATCATTCATGAAATCCCCAAAAGCCACTGGGGGATTGATGGAAAACCCGCAACAGAATCGCGCCCAGATGCACAACCACCACAATAATGGCAAATGTCAGATTAATAGGGGGGATTGAAAATGAAAGAACTAAGATCTTTTGAACGAGTGATGAATGCTTTGGAATTGAAGGAAGTGGATCGTCCGCCCGTAATTCCACAATTAACCTATGCCGCGGCTTATTACGTAAAGATGGGAATAGATGCGGCTTTGACTGATTTTAAGAAACAAGAAAAGGCTTTGTTGAATGCACAGAAAATCGGAGGATATGATGGGATTTACGCGGGATGGGAAGGCTCCTTTGTATTGATTACCAGTAGTTTAGGAGGAGAACTTAAAGTATACCCAGATAAGCCACCTGCAGTCCTTAAGCCGCTCATTACTACCAAAGAAGAATTGGATAACCTACCTGAATTGGATCCCAAGTCACAGGGCCGTATTCCTTTGAATCTACAACTAATCAAAGCGCTCAAAACTGATGCGAAAAACATTCCTATTCTGAGTTATGTTCCCAGCCCCTTTACCTTGGGTAGTTTATTTCTGGGCGTGAGTGAATTCATGATTACACTGATGCGCGATACGAAAAAAATATTGGAACCGCTGCTCCAAAAAGCCTATCAGACCACGCTCAAAGTTGCGCTGGCAAAGATAGAAGCCGGAGCGGATATGATCACCATTGCAGACCCATCAGGCTCCTCAGACATGGTATCGCCCAAAATATTCGGACAGCATAGCTTGCCATTGCTCAAGAAATTAATTGCCGAATTAAAAAAGAAAGGTGGAAAAGTGGGATTACATATATGTGGTCAAACTAAACCTATTTTATCAAAGATGGCAGAAACAGGGGCAGATTACCTCGAATTGGATTCAAAGGTGAATTTGAAAGAAGCCCAAGAGAGTCTGCAAGGGAAAATCTGCCTGATGGGGAACATTTCTACCGCAGATTTGGAATCTCAATCAGCTCAAGAGATTAAAAGTCAGGCCGAAGGACTCGTGAAAAACATGCAGAAGGGATTTATTCTGAGTTCAGGATGTGAAGTGCCTTATTCTACGCCCATCGCAAATATCCAAGCAATGGTTCAGGCTGCAAAAGAACTCAAAGCACCTTGAGCCTCGATTTTATTTCGGTAATAAACTCGTATCTTTTTCAATCCGCGCCTGGTAAGTTGCCGGATCAATTTCTTTAATCTGTTTAGCGGGCACGCCGCCGACCATGGTATAGGGCGGGACATCTTTATTGACCAACGAGCCAGCAGCTACAACGGCTCCTTCGCCTACCGTTACACCAGGGGTTATTGTAACACTGGCGCCGATGCGGGCATACTTACAAATTTGGATTGGACCGTATAAGAACGCTCGAACATCACCCCGATCAATAAAGGTGTGTGTTATTAAATTGCAGGAGACTCCCAGAGCCGTGTGGTCCTCCAGAATAATGAGATTGGGTAATAAACCATCAACACGGGTGTATTGAGAGACGAGAACGTCGCGTCCGATTTTAAGGCCCACAAATCGAAATAACATGTTTTTATAACGGGACCAAATATTGAAGTGGCTAGCGACTTCAAATATAATATTCGTGATGGCACTTCGGATAAACCGGGAGACAGCATGAGAATCGCCTTCTTTACGAAGCACCTCTTCAATTAAGAGGTAACATGCTGCACTAAAAGCGCTATTGAGCCTGGTTTGACTCATATCAAAATGGATGACTTTTATTCGGCCATTAGTCTCCACACGATAACGGAGGCGGGTATAGTCTTTGTTTTCTTTCAGGATATCTATCCAAAATGTGAAAACATCTCCTAAAAGGCTCAGGATGAATAAGCCCAAAAAAAGGAGCGGGACATAACCAACAAAGCAAATTAATTTCCATTCGGTGGCCCATCCGGGATTAAGGAGCATACCGAGCAAGCCCCAAACAATGGTCATTTCAAAGAGAATGAGCCAGGTGATTGCGCAGAATATACAAGTAAGACTGCCTCCGAGCCTGTATTTTTTAGTCATATTATAACTAATTGCGTAAACGGAAGCGGAAATAAAAGTAATAATTAGTATCCAAATGAATATATTCGATATATTGTAATAAAAAACGAAAGTGAGTGCATCTATTATCGCTACATCGAAATTATGAATAACGAGCCACCAAGTTCCTACGGACTCAGATAAATTCGGAATCAAGGTATCAAGTAGAAAAAGAACCAAGAAAACAGCCGTCACGGATAAGAAAATATAAGCGAGAACCTTTTTCTTTCCCATTTCTTGAACCTTTCTTCGGAATTTAAGTGTTGACTTCTTGAATAATGAGAAAAAGCTTTACCTAAGGATATTTGAATTCGTCTTATAATATTTTTTAGTCGATATTAAATTAGAATATGTCTTAATTATTTCAGAAATTAAATAAACTGACCGGGAAAAATTTTATCAAAAAGCCAATTAAATAAACTGAGCGGGAAAAATGCCACGCGAATGGATTCGGAGACAAAAGAAGGATAAGTTTTATCAAAAAGCCAAAGAGGAGGGGTTCCGGGCAAGAGCTGCATATAAAATTAGACAGATCCAAACAAAATTCAAAGTAATTTCACAAGGGAACTCTATTTTAGATATTGGTTGTGCCCCAGGGAGCTGGATTCAGGAGATCAAGCGAGAATTTAAGGAGGTTTCGATAACAGGGGTAGATCTTGTGAAAATGCGCCCAATAGAAGGCGTGATTTTCGTTAAAGGAGATATTGGGGAGGATACAATTATTGATAATCTTGCGAAGGTTCTGCCACAAGAGATGGATGTGATACTAAGTGATTGCGCCCCGAAATTAAGTGGATCAAAAGAGACGGATTACGCCCGGCATATATTCTTAGTGGAGCGTGTCCTGCAAATAATGAAACGATTTTTAAAACAGAATGGGCATCTGGTATGTAAATTATTTGATGGAGAAGATACAAATAAAATCCGTACTGAGTTGAAACAGACCTTTAAGGAGATTTGGCTCTTTAAGCCGGAGTCCTCTCGAAAAGAAAGTGCAGAACTCTATCTTATTGGGAAATATTATAAAAGAAGTGATTAATTGATTTCTTCTTCCTCTTTTTCTATTTCTAAGTCAAATTTACCGTTTTTCTCATCAACTTGCGTTAATATCCATTGATCAAGGGGGGGACATGCAGTAGGAGAGATGGTTTGCCCTTGACCACACTGGGTAAGGTTTTTACAGGTGAAGCATGGACAATGGTCGAGAGTACACCATAACACTTCGGATGCTTGCGTTTTTTCATCGACATATAACCGATAGGTCCATCGTCCCTCACAGAGCTCCTTCGAGCGCCTCACTAACCCCTTTCTTTCTAATTTTGTAGCAATGCGACTTCCTTCCCGCGAGTTGGTGTTAAGACTTCGCCATAAGTCGGATTGGAGGAGACCCTTACTTCCTGCTGAGCGTATCACTTCATACGCATCTTTTTCCGTGACGCGTCGCATAGCTTTCGCCGATAGTATATATTCAAGATTTTAACTAATAGAGGTTTCTCGAAATTAAGATTTTATCGATTCTTTTATCGCAGATTGTTTCATATATTCCTTTATTTCGTTTATTTCATCATGTTCCAGCCTTGCTCTTTTTTCGCTTTTTTCCAAGCGGAATCTAAGATTAGACTTAGGAGATGACACAAAGGAATTTTGTTTTATGATTTTCTCGAAATAAACATGTTCTCTATAAATATTTTGGCTGACAACCTTAATAAAAATTGTTTAAAAAATACTTCAATTGAAGAAGGAATCATGAAGGAGACGGGTAAAAAAAGGGAAGGAAATTAAATCATTGCATTGATTTTTGAAGTTAAATTATGATATTAATTTTCAGTTTATCCACTAATTCTTTATAACGATTTCTGACGGTAACTTCAGTTACTTTTGCGGTTTCTGCGATTTCGCGTTGTGTGCGTCGTTCATTAAATAAGAGGCTGGCAATGTAGATGGATGCGGCAGCAAGTCCCATTGGACCACGTCCGCTTGTGAGTCCGGAGGTGACCGCATCGCGTAAAATCTCAATGGATTTTTTCTGCACCATCCCTGATAACTTCAGATCCGACACGAATCGCGAGATATAATCGACAGGATCTGTCGGCGGGATATTGATATTTAACTTACGAGCGATATAGCGATAGGATCTGCCGATTTCTTTCTTATTAACTTTAGCAAATCCTGCAATTTCTTCCAATGTACGCGGAATTCGGCATCGGCGGCAGGCTGCATACAAAGATGCCGCGCAAACGCCTTCAATGGATCGTCCTCGGATGAGCCTGCTATCTACAGCTCTCCGATAAATCATTGCCGCGACCTCTCGGACATTTCGTGGTAGGCTTAAGTGGGAAGCCATCCGATCCAATTCAGACAAAGCAACTGCTAAATTACGCTCTTTCGCATCAGAGACCCGAATGCGTCGTTGCCATTTCCGCAGACGATAAATCTGTGCCCGTCGCTTTGGTGTGAGATTTTTCCCAAAAATATCTTGATTGCGCCAATCAATCATGGTTGAAAGACCCTTATCATGGATGGTATAAGTTGTCGGAGCGCCAACCCGTGATCGTTTATCCATTTGTTCCATGTCGAACGCACGCCACTCTGGTCCATCGTCCATCAACTTCTCGTGTAGAACCAGCCCGCAATTCATGCAAACGATTTCGGCCCGCTCGTAATCCTTGATTAGTTTTGTGCTGTTACACTCAATACAAGCCATAATTTCTAATGACGGAACTTGTACAATTTCGCTTTTCCCCATTTAATAACCTCCAATTCTTCTACTACGCTTCCTTTTCGAAGTTTTTTTCTCATCAGAACAATATAAGATTTCCCCAATATATTTTCGGGGGTCACTAATTTCCTGATTCGGTTGAATTGAAATGTAAGGCTGCGAAGTAGGACCAAATATATCAAAAATACGACCTATACTATGGAGATCTTTGTCTAATATCGCTTGACCAATCCTTAAGGCATTGATTTGGGCAGACGGAACTTTCAAGATAAGATGATTCTGATTGGAAATGTGTATTATTTTATCTAACCTCCTCATAATAAAAACCCCTTTGGGGATAATTACATTCTTTCACCGCTTGTAAATATTTGAACTTTTTGGTCTTAAATAAGTGTGATTTTTAAATAGGTCGAATTGGGACTTTTATAATAATAAAATGTTTCCCTCACGAAAAATGGACTTCCCTACCGAAGAAATTAAAGAAATTCTTAACTTATCTCAAGAAATCCACAAATTACCTCCCTGTATATTGAGAGAATCCTATGATTAGTTTTGAGACTGAATTTGATGTCACAGAATACGCTCCCTCGAGGAACCCCTTGAAATGAAATCCATTTTCCTTTAAAAATTCAAATCCTAACACTTCATCTTTATCGATTCACAGAGCGAAAGCATCATAGAATAGAATTCGATGAAGAAAATCCATTATAAATAAATGGCACGAACTAATAATGAGATTAAGCGAGTTTTTAGAGAGCAACTCTACTATACTGGAATAATAGAGGGGTATTTTATCTTATTGAAATGCAAAGGTTATGATTTATTTTCTCAAATTCTTGTTTTAAATAGAAGGTTCAGCCAATTGGTTTCAAAATATCCTAAATAAGTTTATAAGTTAAATGCTCAATAAGTGTATACACCCTATATAGCTTTATTTTTTAGATTTAAGGAGAAATAAAAACAAATAAGGGTGAATAATATGGTTGATAAAGGCACACCTAAAACCAAATCATGGCCAGACTGTTGCAAAGAATGCACTCACGAATGGCAATCGAAGGAATTAACCCCAGACAGCAATGAATTACTGAATATCTTCTTGATGATCATCGGTGGCTTAGCAATTTTCATCGCACTTATGGGATACTTCCCCGAAATTTTCGCTGGAATTACGCTCCCACCGGACGTGGTCGCTTGGATTGCCGTGTTAGGTCCCAGCAGCTTCATTATGGGAGGCTTCGCGCTCCTTGCGGGAATCGGCATGTTCAAAGAACAGGAATGGGCTTGGGGAATGGCTCTTGTTGTCTTAGTCTTCATCATCGCCAATACGATCGGGTTTGTTATCAATTTAGTCATGATGGGCGCTTTCGATTGGACAAGCGTCATTTTCTGGCTACAACTCGTTTCGGTAGTCTTCGCAGTGATGGGGATTCCTTGGCTTCTGGCTACAAAAGCTCGATATAGATAAACGATTTTTTACCTTTCTTACCTTTTTTTTATTTTCAAAAATGAGAATTTTTTATAGGATAACATGTCTTTATGAAAAATTTTTAAATGCAGTTGAAATTGAAATATATAAGTTGAAATTTTGAATAATATGGTGACTGATAAATGGGACGATGGCAAGGTCGATCCAAGCGATTGGCATCTGGGGCGCGATATCATTATGCCCGGAAGAAGAAAATATACGAGATGGGGCGCCCTCCCGCAGAAACTGTAATTGGACCGAGGAAAGCCAAGATGGTCCGAACTCGGGGTGGCAATATAAAGGTTAAAACCTACATTGACAATATTGTAAATGTTTCGGATCCGGGGACTGGGAAGACGGAAAAGGTCCAAATTGATGAAGTCGATTCGAACCCCGCGAGCACTGAGTACACACGGCGTAAGATCATTACGAAAGGTGCGATCCTCAATACCAAAATTGGAAGAGTGCGGGTGACAAGCCGTCCAGGCCAAGATGGCGTGGTTAATGGCGTAATCATTCGCGAATAACCAGGAAAATTAAACTTCGATTTTTATATCCTTTATCCGTAATTCACGTCCACCGATAATTTCGGTTTCTTTGCTTTCGCACTTAGGACAATCGAGGACAAATTGGACTGTTAACGGGGAGTGGATTTCCGGACCCAAGTATTTTAAGCCCCCTTGATAGCCACACTTCGTGCATTTTATGAGCCCGGGGCTTTTACTGATGATCAGCTGTGCACCTTCTGCTACAGAATCTTTGGCGGCAATTTCAAAAACAAATTTTAATTGTTCGGGGTTGATGAACGTGAACTCACCCAGTTCCAAGCGAATTTCGGAGATTTTCTTCGCTTGATTCATGAGGGCTGCCCGAGAAACTGTGCGAACGATGGATTGTGCGGTCGCGAATTCATGCATGCTGGTTCACGCTAATGAGTAATTTTTTTATGATAAGATCTAGTACTTTTTGTATTAAAAAGTAATTTTATAATACATTTGCAGGACAGTCGAAGAAATGACGAAGGACGAAAATAAAGAAGAGGAAGCAGAAGAAGCAGAGAAGACCCTTCCAAAGGAATTAGGCGTTTCGAAGCTCGCTAATTTCCCCGTTTGGTATATTCGGATTATTCAGCTTGCCGATCTTGTTGAAAAACGGTATAATGTGGCGGGAATGTTCGTTTGGAAACCCTATGGATTTCGGATGATGGCGAACATTAAGAGCATTTGGGATAAACTGTTTACCGAGAGTGGGATACAGGAAACCTATTTTCCATTGATAGTGCCGTTGGAATACGCGCAGATGAATAAATCGTGGTTTGAAGGGTTTCAAACGGAGGTTTTTTATGTGAAAGGACGGGGCGAGGAAGAAGCCACGCATATTTTACGTCCTACGGGAGAACCTGCAATGTATCCGATTTTTGCAATGTGGATTCGGTCGAAGAGGGATTTGCCGCTGCGCATCTATGAGACGGTTTCGTCGTTTCGCTTCGAGACAAAACATACTCGAACCCTGATTCGGGATCGGGAGATTACTTTCTGGTATGAAATTCACACTGCCCACGCGACGCGAGAAGAATCGGAAGCGGAATTGAAAGAACACATCAGAATGAATGATCTGATTTGGAAGTCGCTTGCCCTCCCTTCGATAAAAGTAGAAAAGCCCCAGTGGGAAGTATTTCCAGGGGCTGTCGGCGCCATTGAATATTATGTTATCATGCCCAACGGGCGCATGCTAGAAAATGGCTCTTGCAATAATTTAGGACAAGCGTATGCTAAAAAATTTGAAATTACCTATGTCGATGAAAATAATCAGAAACAGTATGTATGGCAAACCTGTACGGGGAATGGGGCCCGCTACTTAGTAGCCGTGATCGCCTTACATGGAGATGAGAAAGGCCTAATTCTGCCACCGCGGATTGCGCCTATTCAAGTCGTTATAATCCCCATCTTCAGAGAAAAGCTGGAGGATGTCTTACCGACGTGTAAGGAAATCGCAAAAGTCCTTCAGGACGCCGGGATTAGCGTCAAAATCGATGAAGAGCCGAAGACGCCCGGTGAAAAATACTATATTTGGGAAATAAAAGGAGTGCCGCTCCGATTTGAAATTGGTCCGAAAGAGGTGGCTGAGAAGTTTATCACCGCAGTGCGACGGGATCAGGGGAAAAGACAAAAACTCCAAATGAATGGCTTGGTCTCGAATGTAAAAGGGATTATGGAGCAAATTCAAGAGAACCTATACAGCAGAGTGCAGAAATTCTATAAGGAAATCGTTGTTGAACTCAGTGATTTCAGTGAATTGGAACCCAAAATAAATGAAGGCAAAGTTGCTCTTGTCTATTGGTGCCGATCCGGCGAATGCGCGGATGAATTGAGGAAGTCTGAAGGAATAGAGCTGGTAGGGAGCCTCCCAGAGAAGCAGAAACCCGGGAACTGTATTGTTTGTGGAAAACCCACCGAAACGAAGTCTTACATCGCCAGAACGTATTAAGTCGATTCTTTCCTATTACTTTTAATTTTTAGATAGCAATTATACTGATGGTGATAACTCATTCATGGAAGCGACATTACTTATACGCAAAGACGATGTCCATTCTGCGGGCGTGGTGAGATTGCGATTGACCATAAGCAAAAGTATATGGTGTGCTCGAATTGTGGGATGGTCATAAAAGAGGCAGATTTTGAAGGTAGTGTGATTAAGAAGAGGGATCCCAAGACAGGAAAGGAATTGGATGACGGCTATCCTGTTGAAAGAGATTGGAACCTTAAGCAAAAAATCAAAAAGGCATTTAAACACTAGATAAAGGGAAACGAATATGTCAGATCCGTATAGTATATGTCACGAGTGTGGGTTGGCTGGAAAGGATTGTTGCAGCAATACCCCGAACGCAATATTGGTAGGAATTCCGGAAGCAGTAAAGATTCATCATGAAACTCGACTCAAATACTCTGAATTCTTGGTTTGGACCAAATTAAATGAACACCAATTTCAAGAGGCTTTCACAGAACTGCTGCCCAACGGAAAGACGCTTGCCTTTAAACGGAAAGCCGATAATGCTTGCATTTTCATTGCACCAGACGGCTGCAGAATTTTTAATTTACGATCCGCGGTCTGTATTCTCTTTCCCTACTGGTACGACCCGGAAGTCTACAAGGAAAATGGGACTATTGATCTCTTCACTGAAGAAAACCGGGCATTTGGAGATCAAGGCTGCGCGCTAATTGCCAAGCTTGAGACGTTTAAAACGATTGATGAAGGCTGCCGATTCATCGGGACGACAGAAGAGGAAGTAAAAGCGCTCATGAAAAGGGCACTTGAAAATTTTGCGATGACTAGAAAATATGAGCACTTATTTGAAACGAAAAAGCTTGATGATGCCTTTAAAATAATCGAGAAAGACCTCAAATTAGGAAAGAAGAAAGAGCGCTGAAAACCTCTACTTTTTAGCTAAAGGAAATGGAAGTTAATGGTAGTTCTGAAGCCTGTTTAGTCCGTATCTGAGAAGTCCGAGGGAGAGGAAGGGACTATAGAAGAGGAAATCCCGAACAAGCTCTCGTGGTGTCTTTCTTTTGAAAAATATATCGAAAAATAAGCGCCGAAATCTTCGATCCTCTAGGAACAAGGATTTATAGAGTTGATGATTAGACGGGGAATAAATGAGTTGGAGGAGATCGCCAAGGATATATTCATTCCGAAGGGCGTCATACCATTTCAGATGGTAGGAGTCCAGATTAGTATTATCATGTTCAAGCGCTTTGATGAGGGTTTCAGCGGCGAATTTCCCGCTAAGGAGCGCGGGACGAATCCCTTCACCCGAGGCGTTAATCGGGAACCCACCCGCATCGCCGATGAGAATAACACGATCTTCATAGGTAGGATAATTGAAAGGTCCATTATAAACGGGATAGACATGCGACTTAATCGGCGCTAAATTCACCCCGGTTAGATGATTAATCTGTTGCAACTTCTGGAGTAGAGCAGTATATAATGTCTGGGTAGTTCTATTCGGAGTAACTTTGGACATCTGAACACCCACGCCTATATTCAAATAAGCTCCTTTCGTAAAAAACCAGGAATAGCTGTTACTTTCGACATCAAGGAACAATTCTGGAAATCCATAGTAATCCGTGAGTTTCTGAATATTTTCGCCGACCTCAGTCTCACATACAATGCATTGAACCAATTCAGAGGGATTCCAGTTTCTACGTATCCAGAGATCCTTTGCAACAACGCTATGCGTGCCATCAGCCCCGACCACGAACTTGCCTGTTAATTCATGATCCGGACCCGCTTGGACGAACACTATCTTTTTCTGTCGATATACATTCGTGATTGTCGTGGAGTCCAAGACTTCAGCCCCAGCGTCTTTCGCCTGGTTCGTCAGAATGTTATCAAACTCGATTCGGCGAATACCGTAACTGGCGGGCTTATTATATTTAACCACATAGGGATATAAGCGATCCTTTTTAGGTTCCCATAAAACCGCCCCATGGATCGGCTGGCAACATTTAAGCTGGGAGGGATTTAATTTAACGAGGTCGAGCACTTGCGGTGTTATCCAACCAGCACAGGGTTTATCTCTGGGGAGCGGATCTTTCTCAATAAGGATTACGTCGTACCCCGCTTCTGCGAGGAGCTTGGCAGTGAAAGAGCCACCCGGTCCAGCACCCACGATCATGACATCATACATTCAGATCACTTTCCATTAGCCACTGAAGTCAAATTCATGCTCTTTTACAATCGGAGGCGACCTTTATAAAGTTGGGTATCATTCGTATAAATGCTATGAAAAACAAGAAACAAATTTACATTTACCCGGTCTATTTTGATGTTAGCCGGTCCAGAGACCAAGGGAGACGAGTTCCAAGAAAGTTAGCGATTCAATCACCTTCCATCAATGAATTAAGCGAAATCGTTTCAACGCTGGGGCTAACTGCCGAGACCAATTTGGAGGCAAAGTATCCCCGCTTTAATTGGGTACCTTCGGGGCTACTGTTAATTAAAAGGCAGGAAGATCTTAATAAGAATGCGTTAATAAGAAAGATAGCGGTTCAGCTTAAGAAGAGCCGGACAAAATAAGCGTTCAGGCGTTTTATTTCTTGGTCGATTTTAAAGGAATTCACGATTATTTTTAAGGGATTGAAGTTAAAAAGAATGGTGGAGAATTTGAGTTCTAAAATAGGCTTCTCTGCTATGAAAATCACGCCAGAGCAAGATCTTGCGAAAATACCCTTAGGAGGCTATTATGTCCGCTATGCCACGGGCGTCCATGATGATATTTATGTCAGGACAATTTATATGGCGGCAAATGAAGAGATCCTAATAATTGCTTGTGATTTACTCGCGTTATTCAGGAAATTTATCAAAAGAATGAAAACGGAGATTCATCGATACACAGGTGTAAAGGACACAAACATCCTCATTTGTGCATTGCATGACCATTCAGCACCTGATACCTTGGGATTAGAAGGATTCCGAGGATTGGTGAAATATACTTTACGAGGCGATTGGTTCCCTCGAATTGAAAGGACGATTGTACGATCAGCAATCGATGCCAAAAAATCGGCGAAACCTCGTAAAATCGGTGTTCAAAGCGAATTTTTGGGGCAACATGAAAAGTTAGTAATTAATCGTCGCCATCCAAGGCAAGAAATGAAATATAATCTATCCACTTTCAAAGTATCAGAGGATGAAAGGATCTGTGCCTCTATTATTAACTATGCATGTCATGGCACGACGCTAAATCGCGAGAATCGCCTTATTTCTGCAGAATATCCTGGCTATTTAATTAGAAGAGTCGAAAAAGCTTTGGAACCGCATTTCTCAATGTACTTGAATGGGCCATGCGGGGATATCAACCCCTATTTATTCCCAGAACGGTGGGACTTCGAAAAAATAGATTTTGAGTCCTACCTGTCGGGGGATTACGCCAAGTTCAATGCCTTGTGTAGCTTCAAACACACAGAGCGCATTGGAGAGCGGTTAGCCGCCCACGCCCTCGAATTGCTGGGAACCACGGCTACCCGGGAGATTGAGAAGATCCAGGTTTTAACGCAGCAAATTGAACTCCCCGTTTCTTACACTTATCCGAAAATGAGCTTCAGGGATCGTCTTGGTATCTGGCTAAAAAATGGATTGCTGAAATTGTTAGGCGCCTATAACCGATCTAATATCAACTATTTCAGTTACATTCACAAGAATGGGAACTTGGTTGTTAAAACAGACCTCCAGTTAATCCTGATAAATAAAGAGATACTGATTATCGCAGTTCCAGCCGAGTTGTTCAGCGAGCTCGGGGAGGAAATCATTAAAAAGTCTCCGGTAAAACACACGATTATTGTAGAGCTCGCAAATGATGCGATTGGCTATGTGTTTCCATTAAAAGAGTGCGAATTCGGCGGTTATGAAGTATTTGGATTGGCTTCCTTCGCGGGAATTACTGCAGGCACTTTCCTGAAAAATAAAATTGTAAAGCTATTCAGACAATTAAATTTAGATTAGAAAAAAAGTTAAAATGATAATTCTATCGTTTTGGACATTCCGGCGATGAATTCCGGAAGAGATTCATTGATAGAACTGACCTGCTCGACATCTTTTACAAGAATGGTGAGGTAATACCGCTTATTGTAAATCACGATACGCTCATACAAAAGTACGGCATTCGGGCGCCGCTTGGATTTCCCGGGTAGTTTAACGGAAATATCGGGAATTGGCATTCCACGCTGTTCGTAGGACTCGTAGAGTTGTGTCAAGAAGGTTCCGGTTATCTGACAAAAGGCGAGATCCAATTCGCCTTCTTGATCATCCCCCGTTGCTTTGCTCAAGATTGCTCCACCCTTATCCTGTAACAGGATGCACGCCAATTGCTGCGAGTTGAAATAATCGATAACATAGGAATCCAGAACTGCCGAGAAGGGAAGGAGTTTTGACAATGCAAAAGAAAATGGGGCTAAAACGGAAGTGTAATCAAAAATAGTCGTCAAGGCAAAGAAATGTTCAAAGGGTTTCAGGCTCTCTTTCAGCTTTTCTTTAATAGTTTCGGTAATCTTAGTAATTTTTTGTGATTGAGCGATATCAGGGTCCGCTTTGTGAAAGCAAATCATGAGGATGGGGTTCATCGTCAGGATTTTCAATAAGGCCTTTAGATAGTCAAGAGCTTCATCGATCCGCTCTTCCGCTTGGATATCAATCAAATAGAAGACGGCGCTCGTTTCGTCGAAGAAATGCGTTTTCTCCAAGTAGGCCTCCCGGACTTTCTTCTGACCGCCGAAATCCCAAATCAGAATCGGAAACCCGAAGATTTCATATTGGGACCGCTCAACGCCCGGGGTTAGATTCATGGGGTAATTCTGATTTTTTAATCGAGCTATAAATGAGCTTTTTCCGGAGTTATCTAAGCCACAAAAGATAATTTTCCGGACCGAACCTTTCTTTCTTTGGCTACTCACAAGCTTTCCATCCTATATAACTTAAATCGCTCCTCTTTATTTCGCGCAATAATATCATTGACCTCAATGAATTTTTGACTTTTGTGGCACTCATACGCGCGGATTTTCTGCTCGAGCATTTCGGGACTGAGCTTTATTTTTAGGTCGGCCTTGCCAACAATAGGGCGATAGAGCCCGTATTGGAAGATGAGAATTGCCTTCCCCACTTCTTTGACTGCCTGGATTACGATAAAATGGGTCGAGCGATGATCAGGGTGCGGTTCATCAATGGGAATGAATACCTCAAGAGTAGAATAAGACCGTAATATAGTTTTAACGAGTTCTAGGGCTGTTTTAAAATTGATTGGATCGCTGAGCTGCTGATCATAGATCTCTAAGAATTGGAGATTAGAAATCGGCACTCCAAGTTCTTCACTACATTCGAGGGCTTCGTTTTTACGAATTTTAGCGAGCTGATCGGGAGATATTCCGACATCCCGCTTACTTACAACATAACAGGCTCGACCATCGGTCATATATACGATTAATACATTGATATCCTCTGCGAGAGATTGGAGGATGAGTCCGCCACACGCTAGAACGTCATCATCTTCATGCGGAGCGAAAACTATTCGTGTAAGAACCATGTTTCCTCATTTCACAGGTAATATTCTTGTATGATGTACATCTGATGCCGTTTAAATTCCTTCCCAAAAGTCCGTATCACAAAACTTAATTAGTTGCCATTAATTTAGATATAAATTGATTCAATTCCAAATCTTATGGATAGCCGTGGGGATTAAAGATGGACGCAAATAAAATCAAGTTAGCAGATGATCGGTCCTATTTCATTGGTGATCGAGTTGTTTTTTCCCAAGTAATGTTGTTTGTGTTTACAGGGTTAATTACTTTCGTAATGGAGGCGGTGGATATCGGAGGGATGATTATCCCCTTCTGGTGGCTCTTCTGCCTCATCCTGCCCATTGGTAGCATGATTTGGATTGCACTAAAACAGGACTCCTTATATTTTAATTACTCTTGGAAGGCACTATTCGGGTTATTTTCTTTAATCTGGGTGTCGCCCACAGTCTATCTCGGAGTGGTCATTGATGATTATTTTGTGGGGACCTTCAACGCCTTTTGGTTAAGCGTATTCCTTGCGTTGATTTACACCACGGGATATTGGCTAGCCAAAATCTTTAGAATGCGGCGTCAACAAACCGGCAGCCTATATTGGAAAATGTTTGCAGTTTCCGCGGTGATAATAGTAGTCGCGAGTGTCGTCGGGGGCTTACTCTATTCTTCGGCGCTCCAAGAAAGTGGGTTGAGCCCTTTTGCGTTCTTTGAGATACTGAGCTGTCAGTCCTGCGTGACGAGCGTCTATATTATTATTGCCGGTGTAGGAATTGTGATTTCAATGCTCCTCCATTATTACATGTTATCGTGTTTATTTGACCCAGAGGGGCTCTCGGTGGAGGAGGATCCTCCAAACCATTGCTATCTCAGGATTATGATTATCAGTTTAATTTTAATGTTCATTTCGTGGCTCCTGATGTTGATTCTCATCCCGCCCATCGCAGGAGGAAGTGGAGGGAAGGGAAAAAGAGGCGGAGGCGTGGCTCGCATCAGAACCTATAGAACATATGCCACGGTCCGTAACTACGGACAAAAACGTTACCCTGCAGATGCTGTTGAAGAGGAATGGAAAGAGTACGGGCTTGGAAAGGAAGGCAAGGAAGAATCCTAGAATTTCAACTTCTATTTTTAATAAATTTAACTTGATGCGGTCTTAATTTCCTTTGCCCGTTCACCTAATAATTTTAGATATTCAATATAAATTGGTTATTACTGCCTGAGGTGGTGGTGATTGAAAACTGATAGGCGCCATTTTGCAAGGAAATATTGTAACGCCCATAGAAGCCTCGAAATTGAATCCAACCAGTACTGTTAGAAAGCTGAGAACCTGCGGTATGCCATTCTTGGTTAATCAACTGAGAAAGGGTCGTGTAGACGGGTTTGGGGGTCATATCCGCTTTAAGTAGTCCGCCCCCCTCAAGCCAGCTGGTCAGATCACATAGATCCCACCAAATAAGGGCTCCAACATTCGGATGGCTGAAGCAGAGTGTGTAGAACCGCCTGGCATATTCAGCCTGTTCTAGTTCGGACCAGAGCCCTTTATGCCATGAATTGGTGATTGGAACCGGAGCGGATACGGGACAAAATTCGGTGATATGAACGGGTTTGCCGAAAGCAGCATAGGCGTCCAAAGTCGCCTTGAGCTCAGTCGCAGGGATCCAATCAGTACGTGGTTCGTGCCCTTGCATTCCTATTAAGTCAATAGGGGCATTTGTGGATATTAAGTCACTAATAAGCTGATAAAAAGGACCATACCCGAAATCGTGACCCTCAACGCCATACTCGTTGATGGTGAGATGCGCGGCGGGACTTGAGCTGTTTGCCCATTGAAGGGGTAGCCGCACATAATTTAATTCGCTTAGATGAGCGAAGGAGTTCGTGTGGGTAGGTTCATTGACGACATCCCAATATTTGATTTGGTCTTTATATTTGGTAACGACCGTGGTAATACGGTTTCGCACGAGCTCAATCATTTCTGTATCATTATCGAGGGGCAGCCAGCTCGGTATTCCTGCTTCGCGAGACCAAACGAGAGGGTGTCCCTTTGCGGTGATATTATTCTGAGAGCACCATGCTAGTGTCTGGTTGATTTTTGATTCCGTTGGAAATAGACCAGGCGAAGGTTCGTAACTGCTCCAATAAAACGGAAGAACCGCTAAATTAAACAAATTTTTGAAATACTGCTGATAGGCTTCATTGAAACCTGGATAGGTTATGTTATTAAAGGAATCAAAGGAGAAAATATTACAGCCGAAAAGAAACTCGTGCTGGATTTGAGTAAAAGAGATGTTCCAATCTTGAACGGGGGTCCCATTTATGAATTGTAATCGAATACTGATAGGCCCTGTCCTATATTGTTGAATCCGTTCGGGACACTGTGCGAGCAATTGATTATCAAGAAATTCGCCTATATAATTGGGAATATAGGGTGATAGCAATAGAAATAGGAATGAAGTGTTAATGATCACGAAAATTATCAAGCCTAGCTTCCCTCCCCGGGTTAAACTTTTATAGAAATGCAGCAACCCCATTCTAAATCACCTCAAACTATTTCCAGTGCTCCTGCAAAGGTCGTTAGTAGCATCTCCACGATTAAAAAGAACCCTATTAGAAAGCCAAAGTGAAGGAATTCAGGCACAATTGCACGTAAAATAGAAGTTTGGAAAAATGCTTGATTAATTCTGGATTCAACAATCCATTTCCAGATTATAAACACGAAAAGAATTGAAAATAGGGCAATATTGGGGAGAGTAAAGTCAATAAAAGGGGATATTTCTGTTGCTAGGTAAAGTTTTTCGAAGAAATATATCCAAAAAATAAGAAATACACCATATATCAGTAGGGGGAGGATGTTGTAACCATAAATGGAGAGATACTGTTTACATTTGTGGGATGAGATCTTTTGTTTGGTGAGAACGCCACAAATTAGATAATTCAATAAGCCAAACCCGAGAAAATTCATTCCGATTAATAAAAAGAGGCCAATAAAGAAGAAAATGAAGAGAATTAGCGGTGTACTGAGGTTGATAAACATTAAATTTCGGAAATACACATCCGAAGGAACCCCATAATAGATGGTTTCGGGGTACAGAACAAAAAATACGAATAAAATGCTGAGCAGGATCGATCCATAAAGCACGAGCAGGGCTGTACTTTTAAAACTGTTCGATTTGTTTTCAAGGGACACAAAATTTCTGCATTGGGAATATGGATGGAATAAGAACCCACTAATATTTTCAAAAAAGCTCATAGTTAGATTAAATAAAGAAAGGAATTTATAAATCTTAATAGACTAGAAAACCACTAGGACATTCAAAGGTGTGAAGTATGGATAAAATTAGAGTGGGTATTATCGGAGCAGGTGGGATTGGCTATGAGCACATTCAGGGATATCAGAAGTCAGGATGTACAGAGGTAGTTGGGGTTGTTGCCCGTACAGAAGACCATGCAAAGCTGGCTTCCGAGAAGTTTGGCATAGAAGCATGGTATACAGACTATCGAGAATTGCTGAAACGAGCCGATCTCGATGCAGTAAGTATCTGTACACCGAATTATTTGCATGCGCAGCAGGCAGCGGATGCAGCGAATGCTGGAAAGCACATTCTTTGTGAGAAGCCCTTAGCAATAACCCTTGAAGAGATTGACAAAATGATTCAGGCAGCCCTAGAAGCAAAGGTATTTTTGATGAACCCATCTCATTTACGCTTTATTCCCACTCTGGGCTCAATAAGAGAAATTTTAGATCAATTGGGGACGATAACTTTTGTGCGATATAGATACGCACATCAAGGACCCTATAAAACGATGGATAGGAAGGCAGTTAGTAAAGATAAATGGTTTTATAACAAAGATCAAGCGGGTGGTGGTGTTCTATTGGATTTAGGGATTCATGCACTAGATCTCTTGGAATGGTATTTTGGAGATGTGGAGATCGTTCAAGGAGCACTGTTAAATACCTTTGACCACCCAACTGAATCTGAAGATACTGCAATTTTATTATTTAAGTTTAAAAATGGAATATTGGCAGAATTGGACACAAGCTGGGCGTCTGAACCTGAATTCAATGAGTTCCAGATATATGGGACGAAGGGAACTATAAAAGTAGATTTGTGGGAGAAAAATCCAATTGAAATTTTGCCAAAGAAATTAAAAAAACATGAAAAAATCAGTGAAATACCACTTACGGGGATCTTAGCACAATTAGCGCTAGCGCGACAAAAAATGATAAATTATTTTGTAGATTGTGTTCGTAATAATAGAGAGCCAGAGATGAATGGAGAATTAGGGAAGAAATTATTGAAAATTATATGGGCAGGTTATAAATCCTTTAGTTCAAATGCTCCAATTAAACTGGACTAACCTAATTTTTTTAAATCATTGACAACATGCTTGATTTTTTCAATTATCATATCCAATATGCTTTTTTGCATGAAGGGCATGTTTGGGAGACCAATTACCCGCGTACAAATCTCTTCAACGACTGGCAGATGAATATCGTAGCTAACATTTTTGCCGTAGTAGGGACACGTGTAGGGACATTTCATTTCGCCATATCCCATCCGATCTTGGAAGAGTTTTGCTTTGTAGAGAGGTTGCGGATAGATTCTCTTCGTAATGGAGACGCCCTCATTTATTTTTTCAAGGAAATAATCCTTAGAAACCCCTAACTTTTCGGGTTCAATTAACGGGGCATAGACGTGAAAAACATGCTTCACATCTTTCGCAGTGTACGGAACCTGAATGCCCTCCACATCAGCCAGATTTTCAGTTAAGTAATTGGCATAATCAATTCGAATTTGGTTCATCCGATCCAACTTCTTCAATTGCACGGACCCTAAGGCACCCTCCATCTCGGGCATGCGATAATTATATCCCAGCCGGTCATACATATACCAACTCGGTTCGCCGTGGTGCCGGATTAGCCGGGCCGCCGCCGCAAGCTCAGGATCATTGGTCGTGATCATGCCGCCTTCGCCCGTCATCATGTTTTTTGATTCAAAGAAACTGAAACATCCAAAATTTCCAATTGATCCGACCCGTTTACCCTTGTATTCAGCCCCATGAGCTTGGCACGCATCTTCAATGACAAAGAGGTTATGTTTCGCAGCGATCTCCAGGATCCAGTCCATCTCCGCAGGATGCCCAAATAAGTGGACTGGAATTATGCCTTTGGTTTTCGGAGTGATAACTTTCTCGATCGCTTCCGGATTGATGCAATAAGTTCTGGGATCGATATCGGCGAAAATAGGAATTGCATTTTGGTGTAGAACCGCCGAGGCAGTCGCGATAAAGGTAAAGGGCGGCACAATGACTTCATCGCCGGGACCCACACCGAGGGCGCTTAGAGCCACGTGCAGGGCAGCGGTCCCGGAGTTAACGGCAATAGCTTCTTTAGTCCCAACATAGGACGCGAATTCCTTCTCAAACTTTTTTACCCGTTTACCTGAAAGGAGACTTAACCGTTTTGATTTAAGGACTTCTACGACCGCTTGGATTTCTTCCTCTTCTATTATTGGCGGAAAATGAACGCTCTCAGCTACATCCTTTTTCGGCATATTTTATCATCCTCCAACAATTCTGGCAAGGTTAATATTCTTGCTTTGCATAATCTTTTACTTGAACACCCTTTTTTCCAAGTAGGACGAGTTTGAAATAACTGGTGATGAGTACAAACCCAGTCTTACTTGTACCCTTCTTCTTAATCCTTCTAACGGAGGCATAAACGAAAATACTATTATCATAAATAATTTTCCCGAGATGTCTCATCCGAGATGTAATCTCAGTGTCATCCATAATCGGAAGGTCGGAATAGCCGCCTGCTTCGAGAAAATCCTTTTTCTTAAAAGCAGTATTTGGCCCTTCAGCTAAATAGGTGATATGGAATGTGGCAAAGATTTGATTGATCATGCGTTTTAGACCGGCAAAGAATCGGATTATGGGATCTTTGGTAATTGGATAATTTGACCCGAAGAGCAAAACCAATTCTTTATCTTTCTCAAAGTGATGGTAAATCTTTTCTAGCCAGAACGGTGCTACTATCACGTCTGCATCAGTTGTGGCTACAATTTCGGTTTTTGCGGTTTCTATGCCATCGTTTCTGGCTCCTCCCACCCCCTTACTCTTTTGGATCATTACAACATCAGCATATTTTTCGGCGATTTGTCGGGTTCTATCGGTGGAGTTGCCATCAACAACTATGATCTCAAACTCATTCCGGGGCAGTGTTTGTCGTTTAAATTGGCTCAGAAATCGTTCAAGCCCCTTCTCTTCATTGAATGTAGGAATTACCACCGAAATTTTTATTTAAACCACGTCCAAAATTTGGTAAGTTTAATGATTGATTTTCTACAAAAATTTATTACTACCCAGCTCAAATTATTTTTTATACGAAAATTAACTCAAAATTATTTCTAAATTTTCTTTTAAGGATTGAAATGCGAAAAGCCCAGTGAAATTATGACTTCCGAACAAATGTATAAATTTATCAATTGTCTTATTCTCATCGTAACGCCTATAGTAATTGCTATTTCCATTTTGGTTGGGTCAGATTTGACGTTTCAACTTGCAGGGGAATCTCATGCCTTGGGGGATTATTCATTATTTTATGTCAAGGACTGGACTGCGCTTCTGCAAGGGCAAAATCCGTACAACTATTTAATCGAAGGAGTCCCAGGGGCGTGCTTATACCCCCCTGGATATCTTGCATTTGGGGGACTCTACTATATGTATTCCTTACTCCCAAAAGCCTTTTTCTGTTTGATGTGGATGGCAACGGCATATGTCTTTAATAGAATCTGTAAAAATTACAATATATCGGATAAAGGAACTTTGATTAATTGCGTGGGATTCTTCCTAATCAATCCATTCTATTTTGTAATTGTAGGAATCGCAGGACATTACGACGGGATTGTTGGATTATGCGTACTGCTAGCCGTATATTCGGTAGAAAATGCAGAGCAAATTAAAAGTGCAATATATACATCTCTTGCATTCTTATTAAAATTCGTAGGCCTTGTGCTTTTCTTTCCACTCGTATTTACTAAGAAGAAGGTAAATTGGAAACTTGGTGTAATGGGATTTGGCATTTGTGGATTAGTCTATCTGGTTGGCTTTCTTCTGTGGGGGATTAGTGTGTTTGATCCTTTTTATACACACCTTTTTAGGAATCCAGAAGGCGCTTCAATTATACTTTTCATCAAGGAGGTTTTAGGGATTGATATAGCGCCGTTGATTCCGTACGCTTTGGTTGTTGGAATGATAGCCATTGCTGTTTTTCTTTATTTTGAAAATACGGATATTTCAACCTATAGCTTAATCTTAATCATCCTTTTTGTTTTGATTTTACCCGTTTTTTGGATTCACTACTGTCTATGGTTTTTCCCACTATTAATCTATTGGGCTATTACGCATACCTATAAGTTGCGATGGCTATTGACATTTACGATGGCAGTACTAATAGTTTCTTTTGTGTTTTACTGGTTTTTCTCATCACTCCCCTCAGTTCCTTCCATCGTTACTTTCCTTGGAGGATTCGTTTTCGTGATCTTTATATTTTTAAATCGGAAGAAAGGAGATAAAAAAGCGGCTCTTACATGAGAAAGAATAATATATACTTTCAAATCTTCTTCCATACAATGAATGAACATAAATCAAATTGAATTACAAAGAGGGTTGTTATAACCTTGTCGACCGAAAAAAGAAAGGAAGTTATTTTAGGCACGTCGATGGGATATACTTTTGAGATGATTAAACCGTATATCGTGACATTACAAAAATCGGGGTTCAAGGGTGATTTATGTTTATTCGTTTCACAGATGCCTAAAGAATCGTATAAAATTTTGCGGGATTATGGAGTAAAATTAATCCCTTTTGTTGATCACTATCCATATTTACCTAAGTCCCTTTTCTCAGATGAATTGGACCTGAAGAATTCTTTTAATCAAATATCTGTGAAATATTTGCGATATCTAATGTATTATCTGTTTCTCCTGAAAAACGGTGGAAATTATTCAAAAGTAATGCTAAGTGATGTAAAGGACATTATTTTTCAACGAGATCCCTTTGATTTTGGCTTAAATGGAGGTTTGTACTGCTTTCTTGAAGATAACCAAGTTACGCTAAAGAACAGTCCATTCAATTCAGGGCGGATACTGCGACATTTCGGTAATGAAGTCTTAGAACAAATTGGTGATCATTATCCTTCTTGCGCAGGGACAATTTTTGGGGGAGTACCGGAGATATTAGATTATTTAAAGAATATGATAGAACTTATTAAAACAATTGATCCTGTAGGAGGGGGAGATCAAGGATTACATAATTATTTAATTTATAGTGGTCGCCTAAAAAACCTGAAATTAGTTGATAATAAAAAGGGACCTGTTTTTACCGTTGGATCGGAGATAAGACATAAAATTCGCTTCAATAAAAAAGGACTCGTAATCAATGATCTTGGAGAAGTGGTAAATACCGTTCATCAATATGATAGGCATCCTGACTTATTTGATGGATTTTTAAGAAAATATCAGTTGAAAGTGCCCATGGAATTTTATCTCAAAGTCATCTATTTCATGAAGAGTATCATTGAAAATATAGTTGGCTGGGATTTCTTCAATCAGGCTGGTTGGAAACTTGTCAATCGACTAAAGTATTGGAAACCCAAATAAAGTATTCAACAGTTATTCGTATTTTAGCTTTCAGCTAGATTTTTTTGATAGCCGTGTGAAATTAGCATATTTATGGTGAATTTACATTAGTAAAGAAACCAAAGGATTACCTGAATCATCCAAAGAAAAGGATTTTGCGGATATAAACCTTGATCAGCAACAAAGTTTGATTAGCGCAGGGATTTGGCAGACTGTAGGGGCGTTACTTTCAGGTTTTTTTAATTGGTTCTTAGTTTTATTAGTATCACGAGAGGATATTGGATTAGGGGCAGAGGGGGTCGGAGTGCTGAATCTCGGATCTGTAATTTTTATATTGTTGATCGTTATTCTGTTAGGCATAAAGAAATCTACTGCTCAAAAAATTTCTTCGAATTGTTTAGATAAAGAAGTTGCCTTTAAAGAGGCTAAAAGCGGAACCTTTACCATATTTCTTACAAGTGTTTTAATAGGGACTGGATTAATAATTGGTTCATTTTTTCTTCCTGCACCTCTAACTTTTCAAGACAGAATAAGTTCTATTTTGTTTTTATTTGGATTAATCATGTTCATCGTATGGTACCGAGAGTCGGCTCAAGGAATATTATCTGGGATCGGGGAATATGACAGTATCGCAAAATCTATTCTCGCATTTTTCCTTTTTCAACTAGTTTCAGGACTATTACTTGTTTATTTAATTAAAACCTTTTTTTTGCCCATTAGTTTGATTCTTTTTTGCTTTTTGATCGGAATCAGCATTCAGGTTCTATTTCTTTATAAGTACTTAAGGGCACATAAGTATTTCAATTCTGAGATTTTTGGATTTAGGAATCAGAAACATCAAATAAAAGAAAATTTGGTGCATGGAGGCCTTTTTGCCATAACCGAAATTATTCCTCTTAATATATTATCGTCCACTTCAATATTGTTATTATTCCTCTTTAGCAATAATTACGCGATCACCGGCGCCTATTCTATTGTAGGAGGGTACGCATTAGCGGGATTACTAATTACAAATTTCACATGGCCGCTAATTACGCAAATTGCAGAAGCCTATAGCAAGGGGGATTTAGAAAAGATTCGGTTCAATCTTAGACTTGTAATAAAGCTTTTCTTTTACTTGACCTTTTTAATACTTGTAGTGTTAATAGGGGCTTCTCAAGGGCTTATCTATGTATTTTATGGCATGCCATATTTAATGGGCCCTATCGATATTTGGATTCCGTTCATATTAACTATTACTGCTTCGGCAATTTCATCGTTTGAATATATCGTATGTTGTGTTTTATTAGGGATTGGACGAAAAAAACCAGCTGCAATATATTTAGGGATTCTTTTTTTGGTGACCAGTGGATTAATTGCTTTATTTTTAAAACTCAACTTGTTTGCGCCTTCGATTAATACTGGACTTGGCTATTTAACGGGTATTTTAGTAATGTTGCCGTTCGCGCCCTATCTCTTGAGAAAGGAGATAAACCAGAAGATTCCTTTCTCGGTAGGCTTAAGAAGTCTCTCAGCATTACTATGTACACTATTCATTGCCATAATAGTAATATGGCCTCCTTTAAATCTCATTACAATATCTAATTTTCTGGAACTTTCCCTTGCCTTCGTCATTCTGGGATTCATCTATCTATTTCTCCTCATTTTCTTTGGCGCTCTGTCAAAGGCTGATTTCGATTTATTTGATGAACAATTTAAAGGTACCTGGCTAGATAAAATCCAAATTTTTTCATCCCTTTTCCGAAAACTTGCAAAAATTTCGCCCTTTTCTCAATATGAAAAAAATGATAATTAGATCAATCTGAAAAGATGCTCAATTATGAAGAATCGAGATAAATTGTTTTATATACTGAGAGATTTATCCAACAGGCATTATTTTAGCTCATGGCTCAAATTGTTATTAAAGAAATCGAATCCGGTTAAAGAACAGATACCATTCCTTCCTTTCAGAGCGCAGGAATGGTTAAAGCACTTCTTAAAATCAGATATGTGCGTATTTGAATATGGTTCCGGAGGATCAACGCTTTTTATAGCAAAGCGAGTAAAATCAATTGTTTCAATTGAACATGATCAAAAATGGTACCAATATATCAGCGCGATCTTAAAAAAAAGTGCAATTAACAATTGTGAATATTTGTTAATTGAACCTGAAAATAGAGATTTAATGTTAAAGTATTCAAACTTGATTTCTAATCAGTTAATATTCAAACCATTTAAGAAATACATCACCCAGATCGAAGAGTATCCGGATAATTCATTTGATCTGGTTTCGGTTGATGGCAGGGCGCGGAATTTTTGCATCAAATATGCAATCCAGAAAGTCCGGAAAGGCGGTATTTTATTACTAGATGATTCGAATCGGAGGGTCTTTCGGCCCACTCTGGAGTTATTAAAAAATTATCCGAAACGCGAATTCTATGGATTGTGTCCTTTTGTGGGTTTTAATCAAACAACTATTTGGAAAATTCCTTGAAAAAAAGGACCGATGAGAAATAAGTAACCTTGAATAATTGTCTTTTTCTTCTGTCATTGATTCTTTACCCAGTAATTTTGCTTTAATTTCCAACTTTTACCGATTTCAAAATCCATTGATATCGGAGTAAAATAATTGGTCCCTCCTCCATGATAATTAGTTAATTCTCCGAAGTATATTTTATTGTTAATCGAATATAAATCCACTCTCATACAATCAAATGGCTTTGATAATAGTTGAGATAGAGTAATCATCTCCTCTAAATTATTTGGTTTTTTTATAATAGGTCCCATTGGATAGGCATTAACAGTATTAATGAAATTCCAATTCTTATCAAATAATGATCTTTTATGGTTTGTATGACGGGCGAAATCGACTTGGATAAATATGCACTCTCCATGAATCATGTGAAATTTATAATCACTGGGTAATCTTCCTTTCTCATCTCTTAGCAATTTTTCTATAATAATTTTTCGTTTTATTTCCTGATAAGCCCACTCATTGCCAAAAGCGCCATAATAACTGCCAAGCCAATATTTGCATTTTCTGATAATAGCCTTCTTATCAATTCCACTATTTTTTTCAACTATGATATTCCAGCCGGAACCGTGATTTGCTTTGATAATATACTCCCCAGGTAATTTATCAAACGGAATGGTCTCAGGTCTATCAGTAACAAAAAGCAAAGGAATTAGAATTTTCTCTGCTTCATTTTTACCGAGGACCTTTCGTAAATAATCTCGCACTCTATATTTGTCAGCGACAATTGGTAAAAGTGGATTTCGATCATGGATTTTTTTCCATATAATTTTTTCGTTGTAACTCTTCGGATTTTTAAGGTTTAATTTATAGCCATGTTGCCTTTTGAAAAGTATTTTTTCTAGTCTATAGTCCAAAAGCCTCTCTATTTTTGCTATCGAATTTATTACAGACCTGTTCATTACAAACTTATTAATAATTGAAGGTATATCCATTTCTTTCAAAGATGACCCCCTTTTTTTGGGTTTCTCTATTTCCCCTTTTCTGTTAGGTGGGAATGGCGCTATAGTCCAGCTTTGATTTATCTACTTTGACAAAAACTTCTTTTTGACCTTTCTTCCTCTTAAATAATTCTTTAAGTGCATTCAATGAAACTACGGCGAATATTAACCCTACAATGTATATAATGACGAAAATACCTCCAATAATAGTTTTTCTTGACAATTTTGCATGTGGACTTTTACGATATTTTGGATAGGCAAAAAGGAACATCGTAATAAACATGATTGCAAATGAAAGAATTCCTAGTCCAAAATAAAAGAGACCTCCGCCAAACGAAAGATTGGGGTAAAAGAAGTTAGCGAAGAACTGCACAACAATCATTCCGAGAGAAAAAAGTGTAATCAAGGGTATTATGTCAATTGCTAAAAATTGAGAAATATAAAGAAATTTTTGACGCAGTCCTAACTGTTTCAACTTTCGAATACCCTGAATACTATAGCGAAAATTTCCTAAATGCCAGTGTAATTGTTGGAGATAAAATGTTTTAAAATTCGTTGGAAAAAACTGATAGCAAAATAAGTTATCATCAAAAATCCCCTTCCAATGAGGGAACTTAACTCCCGCACGTAAATTTAATTCTGAATCATCAAGTACAGAATCTGTTGCAAATTTACCGCATTCAATTAAGGCTTTTTTTCGCCATATCCCTCCAAATCCCATAAAACTAATATTCTTAAGATATTTATTTATTCCAATCCCATAAAAGGCGATTGAATTAGAAAGACTCCAACTAATCCTGGTAAGGATATTGTAAGTCGAATTCAATCCTAGAAAACAGGAATTTACCATTTTTATGTCAGGACTCGTGAAGTAGCTCAAGGTCTTTTCGATAAAATCGTTAAAAATGAAAGTATCACTATCCAGAAAAAGAAGAAATTCTCCTTTAGCATTATCGATTCCTATATTCAATCCATATCCTCTTGAAACATTTTCTGAAAACGCGTGGATATTCGGATATTCTTGGGCAAATTTCAAGGCGACCTCTTTCGTACTATCGGTACTCTTCTCAGAGTATACAACTAGAATTTCATAATTCGGATATCGTAATTTAACTAAATTTTGTAAATTTTTTTCTAAAACCTCTCCATCATTGAATACCGGAATAATAATTGATACAAATTCGGATTGAAGAGTTCCCTTGGGTTTCCTCTTGAAAAATAAGGGTATTAATCCAAAAATAACGGCATAGATCATAGTAATTATCATTGCAATTGTATTGATATAAAGGACAATTTGAAAAACACCTGGGAAAAAAAAGAATGCCAGTGTAAAAAAGGATAGTGAGCATATAATACAAGCTAAGGGAAATTTAGCGATTTTCCACAAACTTAATTTTATATCTTTAGAATCTACCACTTGAATTTTGATCAACTCATAAGCAATTAGAATTTACAAAAAAATCATATCCATTTACTATGCAGGAATAAGAGATGTGTAGATAGGATTGATTTGCAATTCATCTTTAACTACTTTTATTTATAATTTTTTTTGTTTCCTCTAATTTAACCAGAATGCATTAATCACGATAAAAATTTTATTGGAGAGGATTAAGACGTAATAAAATATCCCGAATTTTTTTAGAGATTTTAAATCCTATACTATCATACATTTTAATGGGGAAGGGATGAATCTCTATTAAATCTGGAAATTCTTCTGCAATATCTATGACTGTACCCATTGTCGCTGCTAGAACCCAAGTGATATTCCCTGCAAATTTACCTTTGGGATTTATTTTATAGGGAAACAGCGAATTCAGATTATAATAACCCCAGGTTGTATGATTAAATTGCTCTGGCTGCCATCCCACAAACCATTCCTTATATCCTTGGGTATCGTGTTCACTAGCGACCATTTGTAATGCGAATTGAAGGCCTGCGATAGCGCGCTCTTTCCAATAATTATCTTGGGTATATTTCCAGAGTTGAAGAAAATCCAAAGTGAATAAAATGTACGGATCAGTATGCATATTTTCAACCGACACGATTGAGCCGCCACACGTTTTAAAATGTCTTTTATCAAGATCGGAACCTTTAGGAAAAGGAATGTCATAGATAATTTGCCAGGAGGAGACAAAATGCCCTGCGCGTTTTGCGGCTATTAGAAATTTATTTTCCCGGGTAATTTCATATAAAAGGAGCATTGCACGCAAAATAGCATGTCCCGCCTCTTTATCAATTGCATTTGCATCTAAGGTATCGCCCCAATATTCATCAGGCTGCACAAATTTTAAGATGTAGTAGTTTCCTGCCTTTATGGCGGCTTCGTAATATTTTTTTTCTTTGGTTAATTTAAAAAGTTCTACCAATGTCCAAATGACATAGGCGCCATTGGTACCCGAATCTTCTACTAAATTCCCACTTTGAGACCACCATTTGCCAAAACTTCCGCTGGTTTGTTGATTAACAACCATAAAATCACAAAAATTCTTAACGATTTTTAACCATTTCAACATGACTTCATTCTGTTCTTTCAATTTTGAATAAAATTTCAGTAGTATATAAGTAATTTCCCCCATTATTCGTGTGTTCAATTCTTTTCTTCCACCAAGGCGATAGCCGTACCATCGATGAGTCGTCAGACTATAATCTGAAAAAAATAGACCATTAGGAAGTGTATTAGAAGTCATAAAATTTGTTACATTAAGTGCAATCTCTCTTAGGTTCTCCATTTTATTTATTAAATACATTCTATAGAGACAATAGGCGATCTCGATGCTTTTCCCAATAAATCCTCCACTAAATGAGGCCGATAGGGGAATAAAAGGATTCCATATTGTGGTAACGAAACCGTGTGCCCGCCCTGCTTTCGCATAAAATACATTGACGGTTAACTGGGTTTTTTTTCTCATCCAATCACTCCAATCTCTTGGAAGTTTGGAGTGTTTGGTCAGCGTCTTCCAAGCATAGTGTAAGATTTCGCCATACCCTTTTGATTCTGGTGTGACATTACGATAACAAACAAAAAATTTACGATTATAATTAAAAACACCATTTAATGTGAAGAAATTTGTTATCCCTTTTATTCGTCTTATCTTGGCAACATACCGATTTGGCTGTTCCTCCCAAGGGATACAGATTTCCATATTTACAGTCTTCTTCACTTGATGAAGGGATATAGAGCTCACAAATTCTTCATTTCCGGCAGGTGCAGAAAAAATGCCAATGCAGCGGGTAGAATTTTCAATGATTCCCCCCGAAGGAATCGCCACTCTATCTTCACGAAAACTATGCTTCTCGGTAATATCAAATTGTGGATAATTTCCTTTACCGAATTTGTTGCCGTTGACAACAACTCCGGGAATCAGAAAAAAAGATGGTTCCATTTCACAAGTTAATTTGAAAGGCAAATTGATTTGCCCATTATAATTGAGATTCCATTCACGATTAATAATTAGGTTTGTTTGATCTTGTTCAATCTGATCTATGAGAACTCCTTCTTCAAATTCAGCATATATTTTTTGATTATCCTCATATAACTTCTTCGGAAAAATGGTTTTCACGGGCGTTCTAAGAAAATAGAGCAGCTTAAGTTCAAAGTCATTTAGAAAAAACTTCACACCGTTTTTCGTTATCTCCAAAGCCGATCACTTGACACCGTTTTTCGTTATCTCCAAAGCTATGAAATCGTCGAAAGCTGAACTTTGGTTTTATCTACTTTATAGAAAACTTCAATCGAATGTCTTTTAGTTATCATATCTTTAAAGGAATTAAGAGAGGCTATACCAAATACAAGACCAATTACATAAATAATACCAAAAATTCCAACAAAAATGTATTTTTTTGATAATTTGACCTTGGAATTACGACGATATTTCGGATAAGTGAAAAGAAACATAGTAATAAACGTTATAACCATTGAAACCAGCCCTATTAAAAGAAAAAACAAGCCGCCCCCAAAGGATAAATTAGGGTAAAAGAAATTAAGAAAAAATTGTACAACGCTCATACCCAATGAAAAATAGGTAATTATTGGGAATAAAAATGTCATCAAAAATTGAGAGAGATAAATGAATTTTTGGCGAGCACCTACGCCTGAGATTTGAAAAATACCTTTTATTACAGACCCCATGTAACTTAGATTCCCCAAATTCCACCGTTTTAATTGTAAGTAAAAGGTTGTAAAATCTGTGGGGTAATAGTAATAGCAATAAAGATTGGCACCAAAAACCCCTTTCCACTTAGAATATTTGCGATTTATCCGTATATTTAACTCTGAATCTTCAGTGGAGGTATCTTCTCTAAATTTTCCACATTCAATTAATGCACTTTTCCGCCAAATCCCTCCAAACCCCTGAAAACCTACATGTTTAAAGAGTCTATTAGACCCGACGCCAACATATGAAATAAAATTTGTTACACTCCAGGATAACTGAGTGGTTAAATTTTGAGTTGCATTCAATCCAATAGGACAACCATTTACTAATACCATATCTTTATCAGCGAAATAACTTAATGCTTCCTCTATAAAACCATTTAGAACAAGGCTATCACTATCTAGAAAGAGGAGATATTCTGCTTTTGCATTATCTATTCCAATATTTAAGGCATGCCCTTTTGAGATTCTCTCAGGAAGAGCTCGAACATTGTTATAATTCTGCGCATATTTTAGCGCGATCTCTTCGGTGCGATCAGTACTTTTTTCGGAATATACAATAAGAATTTCATAATTAGGATAATCTAATTTCAAAAGTTTTTCTAAATGTTTTTCTAAAATAAAACCATCATTGTAGACGGGAATAATAATGGAGACTAATTCAGAATTATTAACTGGAGCATTTTTTTTATTCGGTAAAAAAAAGGGGATTAACCCAAAAACAACTAGGTAAAAAATACCAATTAACAATAAAATGGTATTAATGTAGAGAAAGATTTGAAAAACAATAAAGAAGAAAAAATAGGACAATGTAAAAAAAATTAAAGAACAAAGAAAAAAAGCTAATGGAAATTTAGCAACATCCCAAAGCTTTACCTTTGCTTCTTTTGAATCTACTACTTGAACGTTCTTTCACCTGTTCATTTAAAATTAATAATTCATTAATTTTCATTCTTAAATGAAGAGATACAAAGGAATTTTTATCGTTTTCCTATATCTTTAGGATAAATAAATATTAATGAAATCAAATGTATATGAAAGGTTAATTAATCGGAGTTTATGGTTCCTAAATTGCGAGTTAGATAAAGAAAGTATGAAGGAATTGGAGAGTTTCTTATTCCCAAAGATAAAAAAAGTACGGAATTAGATGATATACAGGGTATTAAGGAAGATACCAAAGAAAAATTTCAAATTATTTATCATCTAAATTGTTTATTATCTAAAATTTCAAATTATTTATTATCTCTAAAATGGTTCATAAAACTCCCACTATGTAGAACCGACAAGTTTATATTTTTTCAAAATCTACCTAGTAATGACATTTAAAAATCGGAGAAATTTCAATTTCGGAAGAGAGATTGCAGATGAGTTCAAATCAAAAAGCGAATTCAGAGAGTATTTCCGAAATAAAGCCGGGTCTAAGGACCAAATTAAAACGCTTTTTTCAAAAATTTGAATTAACTGCTGAAGCCCCTCAAAATTTACTTACGTCGGGATTATGGCAAATAATTGGAACTTTCCTTATGGCAATCTTATCTTGGCTCTTAACAGTTATGATTTCTAGAGAGGATATTGGACTAGGCGCTTCTGGAATTGGGATATTCAATACCACCCTCGCAATTATATCGATTTTTACCCTTTTAACAGTGGGAATGGGAAAATCTACGTCCCAATTAGTGTCGGCAAATATTTCTGATAAAACAGTGGCATTTAAACATGCGCGTAATGGTACCTTTGCTTCTATTATAACGGGAATTATCGTTGGGTGTTTATTAATCAGCTCTTCATTTTTTATTGGGGCGCCTTTAGTATTTCTTTCGGAGGCAAGCATGAGTACAATCCTCTTTATTACCGGGCTGGTGATGTTAATTACAGGTATTCGAGATGCGCTCGTGAGTAATTTAGCGGCGGTTGGAGAATATGATGAAATTGCAAAAACAAATGCAATAGGTAGTCTTTTTCAATTATTATTCGGATTATTATTTGTTATTCTCATTAAAAATTCGATTCTCCCCAATTCCTTCCTTCTTTTCCTTTTTCTTTTTGGTATAATGGCCCAGACGCTCTTTGCATCGCGATATCTAAAGTTACTTTGGTTTAATACGCAAATTTTTAGATTTAATCACGTGGATCGGCGATTCTTAAAGATTATGCGCCAAGGGTTTTATTTCTCGATTACAGATCTTATTCCATCGGGCTTATTAGGCTCTATAATCTTAATTATTTTACTGATTTTCACTCAAGGTGCTTATGAATATCAAATTGCAGGAGCATTCTCAATAATTTTAGGCTATTCGTTTGGGGGATTGATCGTTACCGGATTCGCATGGCCCCTAATTACCGCCGTAGCCGAAGCTTATGGGAAAAAGGATGACAATAAAATACGATATTATCTTCAGATCATTGTAAAAATATTCTTTTACCTCACCTTCTTAATTTTAGCCATTGATATCAGTCTTTCACGCGGAATTATCGGCGTTTTCCATGGATCAATATATCTCACAGCACCAACAGATGTTTGGGTTCCATTCATATTCGTTATCGCTGCGTTTGCGGTTGCCGGTTTTGAATATATTTTATGCGGCATTCTATTGGGGGTGGGAAAGGGGCGTTCAGCTGCAGTCTATTTGGGATCGCTGTGTCTAGTAACAATTGGAGTTACCTGCCTTTGCTTATGGCTTGATATATTTCATGAAAATCCCCAGATAAATGCCTCTTTTGGATTTCTGATTAGCACTTTAATAATGCTTCCATTCACACCTTATTTAATTAAAAAACATATTCAGCAAAAAATTCCTTTCTCTATAGGAGTAAGGAGCTTGACAGCCCTCATCTGCACAATAGCTGTTGCGGCTCTGCTCACTTGGCCCCCTCTTAATCTCATTCCGCTTTCAAATGTATTCCTGATTATCCTAATGGGGCTTCTTTTTATTATCCTCTATCTCCTACTTTTGATATTTTTTGGCGCTATCTCCCAAGCGGACTTCCAATTACTCGAAAGGAAAGCGGGTGAATATGGCCTGAAAAACACGATTGACCCGCTCTTAAAACTGTTGCGAAAACTCATGCGGATTTCGCCATTCTGTGAAAGGGAAAAGTGCCTGGAACCACAATAAAAATTATAAAAATAGAACAATCAAAAAACGCAAAGAATTGGAGCATTACCCAAATTTATCGAGAATCATATGTAAATTTCTGCTTATTAGAGAGACTGAATTTACGGCATCTAAGCTCGTAATGCCTATCAAGATTAATTTCTTGGACCCAACGACCGTTATATAGCCATCCTTCGAATTAATTCGGATTTCATTTACCTCTCCTTTCTCTGTATTCGTAGAAACTTCGCTCCCGGATTTGAATAGGGTGGTAACGGCTTTAATTATCGCATCATGGTTCATTTCAGTGATTGTTTGCCCAGATATTTTTTTACCTTTCTGAACATCTACGGCTATCAGACCTTCGGTTTCTGGAATTTGATCCATTATTCTCTCAAGCATTGCTTCTATTTCTGAATTCGCCATACTCACATCTCGCCTTTATTATTCAAAATAATAAAAGTCACATCTCGCCTTTATTATTCAATATAAAGTTACTAGCTTTGTTTTTATGTTTTATGTTCAAGCTTAAGAATTATTTTTAAATTTTCCATAAAAGATTTAATAACTCATCAATTCTATTTACTTGCATTTAAGTTTAAAAATGAAAAAAGATTAAAATATATTTACCAGATAAGTATTAAGAACTCACTAATTAGGATGTATGAATCCATGATTGGAAGACGAATCTTTGATGAAACTCTCAAGAAATTAAAGAGATTTGAAGGGGTCAATGGAGTTATTGTAACGAACACCGAGGGTTTGCCAATCTCCACTACATTCCCAACTGAAAAAACGGAAAAAATCGCAGCCCTCATTACCAGCCTAGTAGGCAAGTGTCGGACTGTAGTAACCGAGATCGATGAGGCGGGAAACATGTCCTTTCTGACAATAACCACCGATTCTGGCGAGATTCTCATAGCACCTGAGGAAGAATATGTTCTTATTGTATTGAAGGAAAAAGGCGTAAAGATATTTTAATCTGGCTTGCTAAGCCATTGATTTTTTGATTTTTACTTATTTTTCGTAAATAGGGGTCTAAAATCCACTGACCAATATAAAAATCGATTGCCTTATGCCCCTGCCCTAGAGGAAGGTCTCAAGGTAGAAGATCTTAATGTAAAATGGCAGAAATTATTTGCCTTCTAAGACTCCTAATATGCGGGTAGCGGTCCTCTTCATATCTAAGAAGATTAATCCGAGCTTTACGTCACTGGTAGCGGAAACCGTTAAAACTGCGTTCTCACCGGCGGACATACTGATAATGAATCCTTGAGTACCCTTCACAAAGACTTGTTCGAGTTCGCCTTTTCGAAGTTCCGCAGCGGCACGCTCACCAAGGCTGAGCATTGCGGCGGTCATGGCTGCAACTCGTGTTTCATCAATATCTCGTGGTAATGCGGAGGCAATAGGTAGTCCTTCTGCGGAAACAATTGCAGCGGCTTCAATTTCTGGGATTGATGACTCCAAATCTTTAAGAATCTCTTGGAGTTCCTCAGGTTTATTTCCACCTACCATCAAGGTTAGTTCCACCCGTTTTTCTGATACAAGAATTCTCTCTTTTCCATTCCAAGCCCTTGGAACGGATTGCCCCTTCATTTTAGAGACAATCTTTAAGAAAAATTCTCTGTCAGTTTTATATTATAGTTTTTGAACTTATATAAATTTTATTTTTTTTCTCCGGCTTCTTTGTTTTTGTGTAGTTTTTTTCATGATTATCGGAAAAAAATAGGTCAGGTTAGGTCAGCACTTCTTGAATTCGTTTTGCGGTTCGTTCGATAAAGAGCAATAAAAAGCCTAAACGGGCATCTTTCGTAGCGCTTACGGTAATAACGGCATTTTCACCTGCCGCCATTGAAATTAGATACCCTTTATCACCCCGGAGGATGATATGATTTAAAACGCCCTTATCCAGTTCTAGAGAGGCACGATCGCCCATATTCAACAATGCGGCGGTCATTGCAGCAACTCTGATCTCATCTACATTTCGTGGGAGGGCCGAAGCGATTGGCAAACCTTCTGCAGAAACAACCGAAGAAGCTTCGATCTCCGGGACTTCCGCTTCTAGTGCCTTCAAAATTTCTTGAAGTGCCTCTGCTTTATCGCCTTTTACTTCGCCGAACATAATCCAACGCCTGCTAATTTTCTCACTGACCTTAAGTCGTCGGTGATTTTTAAGGCTTTCAAATTTATCTTGTTTGGAGAGATGAAATGAAGGAACACGGGACGTTATGTCGTTGAAATGTTTTTATTTTAAAAAATGAATTCTTTATTAAGCCGAAGAAACTGAGTTACTAATATCTCAGAAAGGTGATAGGAGCAAGATAAAGATGAGTTCGGATGCGGAAACACTGTATTTTGTGGGCTGTACCACGGCTTACATCTATCCAGAAACTGGACGGGCGATGAAGCAGATTTTAGAGACGGGAATGAAGGTCAGACTTATAGATGATGAACCCTGTTGTGGAGGAGTTTTATTTATGATAGGGCAGCCAGAAGAAGCCAGAAAAAAGGTGGAACAAAATATTCAATTTTTTAAAGACCATGGGATCGAAAGGATTGTGGTGAATTGTCCTGAATGCTATAAAACATTTACCCAGGACTATCCGAGAGTGGATCCGTCGTTTAAAATCCAGGTTCAACATAGCACCCAGGTAATTGCGCAATTGATTCGGGAGAACAAATTATCCCTGACGAGAGAGGTTCCAATTAAAGCGACGTATCATGACTCGTGTCATTTGGGGCGATATAGTGGCATTTATGAGGAGCCACGCTTCATTATTAATTCCATTCCTGGAATTAAATTTAAGGAAATGGAATATGCGAAAGAGCACGCCAATTGCTGTGGAGGTCCGATTAAGGAGCCATTCATAGATTTACGGAATCAGATGACCCTCATGAGCTTGGACTTAGCAAAGCGTAATAAAAATATCATCACGGCATGTCCGACCTGCTATTATAATTTGGATACTGTGAGGGAATTATTTGAACACAAGGTGCAAGTTATCGAATTGATAAATCTGGTGGCATATTCCGCGGGATTGATTCCCGATTTACCTGCATTAGCCGCACAAGGAGAGTAGAAGGATGGCAGAAGAAATCTTTAATCAAGTAATAGAAAAACTTCAGCGCGGAATTGATACAATAGGCGGTCTGCGAACCGTTTTATCAATTGCGTATACCAGTAGGGTAATGAAGAACGAGCGGTTGAAGCCGCTGCAACCCGAGTTCATTGAATTGAAGAAAGAGATTGTGAAGAATTTAGATAAATTGGTGGATCAAGCCGTAAAAAATTTGAAAGCCCGGTTTTGTCAAGTTTTTCTGGCGAAGACCAGGGAAGAGGCTCTCAATTACATTTTGAAGCAGGTCGAGGGAGAACCATTAGTGGTGAAATCGAAGACTAACACGGGGAGAGAGATTGGGCTAGTAGAACAGCTTGAAGCAAAAGGGATTGAAGTAGTGGAGACGGATATTGGTGATCGGATAATTCAAATTTCCAAACAATTGTCGAGTTTACCAATCGGACCTGCCGTTCATTTAGAACCCAGCTATATTGCAGAGGTTTTTTCTAAATATTATGGCGTGCCTGTACAACCTGACCCGAGGGAAATTGTTAAGGTTGGCCGAGTAAAATTACGAGAACAAATCCTAAAAGCAAATGTCGGGATCACGGGTGCCAATGTTGTTGTTGCAGAGGAAGGGAGCATAGGCCTTGTTGAAAATGAGGGAAATATTTCACTGATTACGCGCTTGCCACGGAAGCATATTGCCATTGCGGGGATCGATAAAGTGGTACCTACGTGGAAAGATGCGATCACGGTATTGCGAGTTATGGAAGCAACCTTCGATCTGCGTGGGGCTTATTGTTCTTTTATTAAAGGACCAAGTGGCACATCAGACATCCATGGGGTGGAAGTTTTAGGAATGCATGGGGCCCAAGAGGTCCATGTGGTCCTGGTCGATGACTACCGGTCCAAGGCGCGGGAAAGAGGGTTTGACGAACTCCTTTACTGTATAAATTGCGGGCGTTGTTTCATTGCTTGTCCAGTAATACAACAAGCAGGAATCGAAATTTTTCATTCAGAGGTATCGACGGGACCAATTGGACTCGTGAAGGCAGCGTTAATAAAGGGAATTGATGCGGCACTTGCAGCGGGATTATATCTCTGCAGCGGTTGTAATCGATGCAAGGAATTGTGCCCGGCGAATATTGACATTCCCCGGATGATTGAATCTCTTCGAGAAGAAGCAGTGAAAAAGGGAGCCATTTTACCGGAGCACCAGAAGATACTAGAATCGATCAAGGCCTATGATAATCCATTCGGAAAAACAACCAAGAAAGGGCTATAATCCCGTTTTGTGATTTATTTTTTAACCTCTTCTTTTTTTTATGATTTGAATTGCATAAATGAATAGAAAAAACTTGATGAAGGAATTTGAGAGTTGTTATTTTATTTATTTGAATGAGGAACAAGATGAAAATTTATTTAGCAAGCGGGTCTCCGAGGCGCAAGATGTTGCTGGAGAAAGCAGGTATTGAGTTTCAGGTTATTACCCCTGTAGCCGAAGAATCACTGGTGATAGGGCGAAATCCTGAAATCTATGCCAAAAATACTGCAATTCAGAAGGCGAGAAGCGTAGAGTCTAAGATTGCAGAAGGGATAATCATTGCAGCAGATACGATTGTGGTTAAAGGTAACGAGATTTTAGGTAAGCCGAAGGATAGGCAGGATGCGATGCGGATGCTTAAAAAGCTAAGCGGAACTTCCCATTTCGTATACACTGCCTTAGTTATTTTGGATAAAAAGTCAAACCAGATGGAAACTGCAATCGAGAAGACAAAGGTAGAGATGCGGAAATTGGATGAGAAGGAGATTGAGAAATATGTTGATTCCGGAGAACCAATGGATGCAGCAGGTGCCTATAAAATCCAAGAAGGTGCTACAACCTTTGTCAGAAGAATTGAGGGGGATTATAATAATGTCGTGGGACTGCCTCTTGCTTGCCTCATTGAAGTGTTAAAAAAATTTGATCTCAAAGTCTGAATTCAAAAGATAGGAGAATGAAGTAGATGTCGGAGAGAATTAAGGAATTTCAGAAAACTCTTCAAAAAAAAGAGCTTGATGCATATCTTGTCACAAATACCACGAACGTGTATTATTTCACGAATTTCTTTAGCAGATCAGCTGCATATTTAGAGATTTTTCCAGGAAGTACTCCTCATCTTTATGTCCCGGAATTAGAATATGAGGAGGCGCTAAGTAGAGCAAAGTTCTGCGAAATTTCCAAAGTTGAAAAGCAAAGCGATGTTTTTCAGGAAATAAAAAAGGACCTTGAAACAGTTCAAGTGAAGAAATTAGGGATTGAAGAGACTTCAATGAATGTTAAGACCTATCAAGATTTAGTCCAGAAATATAACTTTCCCAAATTAGAAAACGGTTCAGATTTGATAGATGAGCTACGGAAAATAAAATACAAAGATGAAATTGACAAAATCAAGAAAGCTTGCCAAATGGCGGACAATGGAATCGCTAAAGCAATGGAAGCCATTGAAGAGGGAAAAGCAGAGGTTCAAGTAGCGGGAGAAGTCGAATATGCAATGCGGAAGGCGGGTTCAGAATCGATTCCCTTTGATACCATAATTGCATCAGGCTATCGTTCTGCATTCCCCCACGGCACTTCATCAGATAAAAAAATAAAGCAAGGTGACCTTATCATCATCGATCTAGGGGCAAAATATGGGGGATATGCCTCAGATATCACGAGAACGGTTGTTCTTGGTGCGCCTTCTACAAGGCAACAGGAGCTTTTCGATACGGTTTTAAACGTGCAACAAAGTGCCATTAAAGCGTGTTTGGTGGGGGAAAAAGCGATGGATATTGAGGAACAGGTAAGAAAAACATTAACTGAACGTAAGTATGAGGAATATTTTGTTCATTCGCTCGGGCATGGAGTAGGTCTCGATGTGCATGAATTACCGTATGTGTCAGTAAAGAGTAAAGATGTTCTTGTGGAGAATAATGTCTTTACTATTGAACCAGGGGTTTACATTCCTGATTTTGGCGGGGTTCGAATTGAGGATACGCTAGTACTTAAAAAAGAGGGGCCAAAAATTCTAACTAGGGCTAAATACACATTTGAAATTTAAAAAATCGTTAAACCATACCCCTTTTCACCAACATGGTGAATTCTTCAAGCGTGAGGCGTTTCCCTGCTTTAAACTTTTCCACCGCTTTCTCAACTCTATTTTGAACGACTTCCGTAACTTTTTCGATTTGAATATTCTTCATATCATGGAATTCGCCCAATTCATTCATGATTTCATTGATGCGGGGAATTAAGGTTTGAGATTTCGTATAATAATCGTCGGCCTTACTTCGGGCTTCTAAATATTTTTGATGGGCGTCATCTGCTTTTGCTTTTATTTCATTGTCGATTAAAGCTAAAGAATCAACCATCCGGTTATGATGCACTTGACTTTCCTGTGAATATTTATGAATTTGGTCAGACGCTATCTTGAGCTTTATTTTAAGTGAATGAATATCTGTTTGTACCTTTTTTCGTTCGGTTAAAACTTTACTAATGTCATTCATTTGAGATAATTTCGCCTCTATTTGCGAAATCCGTTCCACTATCGCATTCTCTTCTGCGGGCGTTATTTTTTGGGTTTGTAGGGTCCATTCCTCTTGGTGAATCTGCTTTTTCATGTTAATTATCGATTGATGATTTTCTGTATTTCTCACTTGAGAATCCAGTTCTTCGAATTGTTTGAAGAACTCATCCAATTGCTGACGCATGGCATCGCGTTCTTTCTTTAATTCGGAGACCTTTTGATTAAGATCGTTCCGATTTTTCTTTGCATCTTTCGATTCATTGAGTAAATCGGAAATTTGTTGATTCAAAGAATTCCTAAGGCGCAGAAGGCGTTTCGCTTCATCATTATAAAAAGTGCTTTGGCTCTTCAGAAGTTTAAATTTATTTTTTAAATCAACTAACTCAATGGTGGCTTCCAATCCGAATTCATCAACCTTAAAATGAACCTTTTCAAAATTTAGAGGTACTTAGAAGTACTTATACTTACAACAATAACTTTTTAAAATTTTTTACAATCAAAACAATTTTTACTCTATGTTTTTTAATAGATGATGCACGAATTTGGGGAATTGGGATATAGTTTGTGTTTTAGTATTCATATAAATGTTTTATCAAGAAAGTAATCCATAATTTCAATGGTGCGATCGACCTTTCCACTTTTCAATTTAGCGTTCAAATAAAAAACTTCGACCTCCATAATGTCAAAGCCAACTAAGAGAACTTTGTTAGTGGCTAAGAAGGATTTCAATGAATCAGCGACATTATTTAGACAAGCTGAATCGACCCCAATGAATTCCATGAACCGGGCTGCGAGAATTTCATTTAAGGACCCGACATCTACATCCATTGAGATATAGAGATAAGGCGTTTTGATTGAATCGAGTGCGTTTTTAAATGCTTCTTGCATCTTTATATTATCTTTAGAATTAGGAATAATTTTGGCCCCTTTTTTTTCATAGGCTAGATAAAAATCGACAAATTCCTTGACACGTGGGTCTGAGATTGCCTTCAGGTCCTCGTTAGGATAATCCACACATCCGAATATGATTAAGTTTGGGGGCAAAATTACGTTTTCCTGAATCAAATGGTGAAGGAATGTTCCACAATTATACGACCGCGGGATTTCGATCTGCTCATCAATGGAATCAACGAATTCGGGGAAAGGAATTGCCAGGTCGGCTTTATGTTCCTTCGAATAGCTTGCCAGTGCTAATCTTAGATTTGTGGGAATAGCATCAAAATGACCATCAAAAACAATCACAGAAATATTCGCGGCTCCATACATCCTTGAGAGCGCCCTCAGCACACCTCCAGTAAGGGAATGGTCAGCACCTATCATCAGCGGTATATCAGGGAGCACTTTTTGTTCAACGTATTTTTCGAGGTCTTGAGCATATTCCTGACACCCATTCTTATCCAAGAAAAGCCTAAAATTCAGGGGGGTCATGAAAATAGAATCTTCAATATCGGGCTTGGGGCATAGCCACGATTCAATCGGGAACTTGCCAATTTTTTGGAATTTGGGAAGCGTCAATACTTTGGATTCGGCGATAAATGCATCATAGGGGTCGATATATTTGGATTTTTCAGGTGTTCTATTTGCAATAGCATCTATATGAGCTTGCTTGATCATTATCTTTGTTTCAGAATCAGAGGGGTCGAGCGCCGCTCCAAAGACCTTTATGCTCTTCGCCAATTCTCGTAATCCCTGTGATGAGTCCTTTTTCTAATCGATAAATTACTAGCATATGAGGATATTATTAAGTTATATAGGGCGGGGAAAGGGATTAGCATATGAGGTTCCAGAAAGATGCCAGTGCTTCAACAATGCTTAGTAAAGGAAGAGAAAGCAAAGGAGATTATTTCAACCGCCCAATTCTTTAAACAGATGGGGTTGCTAGTTGAAGAACCTCAGGCTAGAAAAATATTAATGAGTTACTTAGATAGCCAGAATTTTTACAAAATATCTACCGATGTTCTTTTTTTTAGAAAAAAGTTGGAGAGTTTTGTTGTATTTTTAGCGAAAGCTATCGCTACTATTCGCAATCACGATTGTATGGAACCTCGAGATATGAAGGATGCTCTAGTAGTATATTTCCACTTAATTACAACAAGGGATATTACTAATTTACTAAATATAGAGCAGATTGATGGAACTAAACTTTTTATTTTGCATCAATTGCCTCTCTTCTCATTTTATAGGAATCTTGTTCGAAGGAAATTTACTGAAGACGGGACGAAATACTATGAATTCATCCAAGATAAGGTAAATCGATTGCTCGAGAATATCAGCGAATTGAAGAAAAAACGGAAGAGAGACCTACTTGAGGACTATATGAATGCTTTAGAAATATTAGGTATCTTGCAGGAGAAAAATTCAGCGGAAATAAAGTTAACAGAGCCGATGCTAGAACAGGGCCAATTCTTTCTAGAAAAACTCTTCTTTGATCGGAGCATTCTTTCAGACATTGAAACGCTTTATAACCTTTATCGACTTCTGAAGAACTCCCAATTGCTGATTAATTTATGTATGATCGAAATTCCCTGGGAAACGATGAAATTTCTGAAAAACACCGATTACTATCAAAATGACCTGCGTATTTCTAAAATTTTAAGGCAAAAGAATTTCTACGGTCTCGAATATAATCGCCAACTAATTCTTAACTGCCTCCAATTTCTTTCTAGAGTTTATTCCTTGACTCAGAATGTCTATGTAGGTAATGAAATGTTTGATAAACTCTTCCGCCTTTTTGATCGATTCCTGACGATTCCTACTTTTGAACAGATAGAATGTCTCCAAATCCAAGTTTTCCCGGATTGGGAACGTCCAACGGACACCCAAATGCAGGATTTTTTCTTCAATGCCTTCAAAAGGGAGTTCACAAAAGAAGCAAAAGATTATTTGGTTCAGCTGAAGAAATGGTTCTCCCAACTGCTTGTTAAATATATGGGGCGGACAGATTTACTACTAAACCATCCAAAATTCATTACCCAACTTGTAACCGTAATCCTCTTCTTAGCGTATAGGACCGCTTTTTTCACGCAACACGTAAAAGTCGATCGCGATGATGTGAAGGTTGCGTTTAATCAGCTTTGTTATCTGCTCTTAGATGCAAAATTCAGCTATTTAAAATAAAAGAGAGAAAAAAGAAAAATAAAATTAGACCTGTTGCTTGGGCTTTAAGATGATTCTGGCATCAACAACAGCGCAGCCTTTTCCTTTCTCATAAACAATAATGGGATTTAAATCCATTTGGTCGATTTGGGGGAAATCTGTTGCCAATTTAGAGCATTTTAGGAGAATATCAACTAAGACATCCACATCGCCTTTAGGACGTCCACGGAAGCCATTCAGGATGGGGAATGCTTTGATTTCTTCGATCATCTCTCTTGCATCGTATTCAGTGATCGGACAAACCCGGAAAGAAACATCTTTATAAATTTCCACAAAAATGCCACCCAGTCCGAACATTAACGCGGGACCGAACTGGGGATCGGTAGTCATCCCAATAATCACTTCTGTAATCCCAGCGCTTGCCATTTGCTGGACATTTATCCCAATAATTTTCGCATCTGCCTTGTAGGCTTTCACATTTTTCATAATTTCATCAAATGCTTGCTTTACTTCGCTATCACTTTTAAGACTCAACTTGATGCCGCCAGCATCGGTCTTGTGGAGGATATCGGGAGAAATAATTTTGCAAACGACGGGAAATCCAATTTTTTGAGCAACTTTTGCTGCTTCTTCCGCAGTTTTAGCTAGTCCATATTTAGCTGATGCAATTCCATAAGCCGCAATGAGATCTTTGGATTCATGTTCCATGAGGGCGGTACGTTTTTCGGATTCTGCCGCCTTTATTATCTTTTGCACCTTTTCGCTCATAAGTTTCAACTCTTCAAAGGAATGGAAATTCTGTTGAAGTTTAATTTTATTTTACTTACCTAATAATTTTCATAAAGGTTTTGTTTTTTTGTTTCATCGTTAGAGTGAGTTAATTTGAATCTTCTGGGCAATTTAAGACGTGATAATGGGGTTTTAAGGTAATTCGGTAAAATCTTCGCCCCCAAGAGCAATCTGCGAAACTAGGCGATATAAGTCGCTGATTCCGATGTTATTGACAGCGGATATTGGGAGCAATTCGCCACTAAGGTCGAGGTTTCTCAGCGCTTGAACAATTTGAGAGTTTATCTCTCGCCGTTCGCCTTCCGTTTCAAGATTCACGGAATTCTCTAACTTATCAAAATCAGTGGACCATTCTACAATTTGGTCAGTCTCCTCTTCTGACAAGAGATCCACTTTACTTAGGATATATTGTTGGGGGACGAAGAAGCGGGTTTGGATTGAGACTCCTAAATAAAGCGCCGTGATAAAGCCGCCCGCCGTTCTCGCGAGAGTTGGGTCAATCAGGTAATTTATTACGCTACTTTTCCCCCCTAATTGGGAAAAGATATAGAGCCCCGAAGTTCGAAATGCAAAAAGTTCCATTTGACCAGGTGTATCCACTAGAATGTGGTTTGGTTTATATTCGTTAATCTCTTTCTTTAGTTCCTTCAAAAAATTGATCATTAAATCTGTACTGGCGATCAACGCACCATTGGGACCAAGACTGTATTGCTCCATCACCTCTTCGATGCGGATGTAGTCCCGAATATTGATGTCTGCTTTGTAGGGAAGATTGAGCACGCCGGGATCGAGATTGATGGTGATCGCATCAATATCTTGCTGATCATTGAGCCAATCATAATAAACGCCCGTTAAGGTTGATTTTCCGGTGCCTGCACACCCCACAAAAAATTCGACAATGACCATTTCATTTCACCTCAAGTTCTGGTATAATTTTCGCGTTCTCTACCTTTTCAAGCAATTCCATAATATACTGCTTCGCCTGCTCCACCAAGTCGGCTGAACTGTAACCTTCTTGAAGCGTTAGATGAATTTCCAACGCTAATTTGCCAGTATGGAGCATGGGATGACTCTTAATCCAGACTCCTTTAAACTTGGTGAATGTTTCCTGGATTAAATCTGAGATAGAAGGTTCGATTACACCCAACACGTAGAAATGCGCTTCGGGAGATTTAACTTTAATGCGAGCTTGGAGGAAAGGTCGTACGGCAGTTCGAAAGATGGCTTTCAGTTCTTCTGGAGGGCCGGGTAAGCAGAAAATGGTTTTCCCCTTATTATACTCAATCTGTACGCCAGGGGCAGCTCCTGGAGGATTATTGAGCGGGATGCTGCCTTCCGGAATTATAGCCATTTTCTTCCAATGGTCTGAGATTTCAGCCCCATTAGCCCACTTCAATTTCTTTGCGTATTCAAATTTATCTTCTACCATTATAAGCGCCCTTTTATCGAGCATCAAAGGACGATTAATCGCCTTAGCGACAGCGGTGAGTGTCATATCATCATAGGTAGCACCTAAACCGCCTGTTATAATAGTAACCTCTACATTACGCTCTAAAGCAGCACGCAAGGTTGATGAAATGATTTCTAAGTTATCAGGGATAACCGAAATTTGTGTTAGACGTGCCCCTAACCGTGCTAAATTCTTGATCAGGAAATCCAAATTGGTATTCTGGATCTTTCCGCTTAAAAGCTCATTCCCAGTATTGATTATCTCAATGTTCATTTTATCACGAATTAATGCAAATTAGGAATCCTCATTGCCTTTCTCTAGCTCAGAGAGAGTTATGCCTTCTGGAACAGGAAATTCAAAAATCCGAGTAATGATCTGCATGGCGGGTTCGAATTCGTGGATTGAGCCAGTCCAATTAACGAGATATTGCTTGAATTCTGTCTCAAACTCTTCCACAAAGGCTTTAAGTTTGTCATGATAGATTTGAAGATCTTCTTCGGCTAAGAGCGCAGCAGTCGTGTAAAGCCCGTATTCAAAAATGAATTTTACATCTTCCTGATCAACAGATTTGAGATGCTTTTTGCTGCTGGTCATCTCTTTAACGATGGTTATTACGCCGGAAACGCCACTAGAAACCAGTTGAGGCGACATTTTTCCGGTATACTTCCGAAACGGGAAATGGACGCAACAGATGCCATGTTCATTTGTGATTACAAATAGGCTCACCATTTTAGAATGCCATTCGATTTCGGTGAAAGAAGGCAGTCTCCAAAAGGCAATCGCAATTAGGCCTAGCCCACCAATTATTAAAGCCAATCCGATCGGTTGGATGTTAAATCCGACTTCTAATTCGAACCATTCTCTGATCCAGTCTGTATTGAATCCTTGCCCAAATCCGAAAGCCCATTGGCCGATAAATATCAGAATGAAATTTTTTCGTACGCTTCCAATAGTTTGGTGAATGAGATACGCCAAAAAAATGAATCCAATCAGAAAAATAAGCGGGAGCATGGCGTAAAGAATATTTTTCGCCATTGGAATATCAACAAAGAAAATGGATAGGAGCGTTGCACATGATAGAATTGTGAACAGATAATGGGTGTTTTTAGGGATAATAATTTCTGCAAGATAGATAAAACATATCATCCCTAAAAGTGAGATCCCAACGCCCGTTAGATAGAGAAAAGGATTAGGGATATCAAAATCATAAATAATTAGAACTATTCGTCCAATCGCCAGAAAGAGAAAATATAGACCCAAAATTGAAACATTATCAAATTTCCCTTTCCGTCGGCGGAACCCTAACGTGAAAAACGCAGCTAATTCAAGTTCGATGGTTACTTCAACGAAAAACAGTCCTAAGATAAAATTTTGTAGATCCATTAACTAGAATATATAAGAATAGGATATAAATTGTTGTTCAGAAATCAAAAAGTTGCCGAATCATATTCTCTAGTTCGGCGGGATAGGCTCTGGGAGCACGATCAATGGGCTTAGCGAAACAATTTAAAATAATATCACGAATGGAGCTAAGGTTTAACTCAAGATGCCCATAAATATCATTTAATTTTTGTTTCAATTTACAAATATTATCCCATTTCTCCTTAAAAAAGAAGAAGGAGCCACAATTACCACATACGGAGGGATATAAATCGATTTTTACAGGGTTCATTGATTGTCGAAACTGATTGAATTTCTCTCCCATCCAAATTTTCTGAAAGGGAGTTTCTCGAATGTTGCCGAAGCATAACTGACTGCGCAATGCTTGAGCGGATTCATAATCAAGATTATCGAAATAGGCGTAGCAGCAAGGATAGACATCTCCAAACGCATCGATGAGAGCCCAATAATTTAAAGAGAGGCATGGGACGGGATTCTCTCTGAATAGTTCTGCAACTAAAAGCCCACTTTCCAAAGATTGTAATTGTATTTGTTCATCATAGAGCGCGATTAGTTCCTTTCGCAAATCTATCTGTATATTTTGTTCTTTCTCTTTCAAATCAAGCAAAGTTTTAATTATAACCTTTAATTTGGAATAATCCTCTTTATCGAACCCAACATCCCTTTCCGGAATATGGGAACCGTGAACGATTCCATAAGAAATAGTATCAACCTTCAATTTTTTACCAAGATTGAAAAAGGAGCTTGCATCATTGAGATTATGCTTTTGAATCACAAAATGTATTGAAATATAGCCTTTCTTGTTTATATCTCTCAACCTTACTAAAGTATCGATATTTTTTGTTATAGATGAGAATAGACCTTTCCTTCCTCTTATCTTGGAATAAATTTCCTCATTACTTCCATCGAGTGAAATGATAATTGTTGCATCGGATTGGATTAAGGTGGTAGCTATATCCTCAGTGAGGCAGACGCCATTGGTAATTACCGTGACTTTAATTCCTTTCTGAGTTATATAGCGAATAATATCTTTGAAGCCCTTTCTGAGAAGAGGTTCTCCGCCTGAGATCAGGATGTGTTGAGTCCCTAAATTGGATAAGTCATCAAAGAGAGAGAATAAATCATCATTGCTAAGTTCCTCTCTAGGAGTTGAATCCCATTTCCAACGGTCACACATTGTACAGCGTAAATTGCAAGCATTCGTAATTTCCAATTGAATGCTTTTCGGTCCAATCATAGAGTATAAGCTCATTGGATCCTGATTTAAGAGATTGGTGATTTTTTGGAGTGAATTTAAGAGCTTTTCTGAATTCATAGTTTAATTTCACGCTCGATTTTTCTTTTAAAGTAATTTATTATTAAGTACGGCTTATATGTCGCAGATAGTGTTTCTTATAGAGCCAACTTATCTGATACTTCATACCAGTTCGGATGATATTGAACCCATTCGGAATGTTATTCTTCAAGTAATAATAAGCACGCCAAGGGAATGTAGGGGTTCTTTGAATAACTCGAAATCTTTTCTTTTTGAGGGCCTTTAAGATAGAATCGGTTTCGAGGGAAGCCTCAACAAGATTCAAAACAATCCCTAAATCCCATGGGTGATGGGCATCACTTCCACCGATTTGGAATAAAGATGGTCTGGAATTCGCAAATTTTCTAGCTAAGATTTTAGATAGATCAAATGAGTTGTAGTTAGGTATTTCTATTCCATCAAAATCACATTTCATTATTGCTGAAGTTGAAATGGATTCAAATAGATTAAAAGGATGTGCAATAACCGCCAGTCCCCCCTGATCATGGATTTTATCAACTGTTTCACACATTTCACACCTCTTTTTGATCGCTTCGGATATTCCGTAGGCTAATATATCACCCCCTTGGCAACCTACCTCTTCACTAGGGAGAATAAAGATGGAACCGATATTGAGTCTTGCACACTTCTCTGCATATCTGACACAAAAAGTATACCCTTCTTGTGTATTATGATCAGTTACAGCAAGGACATCTATTCTCTTTTTGATTGCAGTGCGGATCATTAGTTTATAAAGAGTCCCATCAGAAAAATTTGTGTGGGTGTGTGATTCAAAGCGCAAAATCATGGATTTGATCCTCAAATACCATTCAATCAAGTAAGAGCATTTAATATCCTCAAAACTTATAAAAATTAATTTTTCTGTTATTAATTAAGTTAATCAAACTACTTTGTTTGGATCACGATGACACAAACTTACGCCCAATTAATCAATAGTTCCTTGAAGGACCAATCTACATTTTTTAGTCCGAAAGAAGAGCTCCGACTGCAACAAAATGATTTATTAAAAATGTTCTTTCAATACCATTTCCAAAATTGCGCAGAGTACCGAAAATTTTGTGAAGGACGGAATGTTACACCAGAAATGATCAATGGGTTGGAAGATCTCTCAAAAATCCCCCTCCTAGATTCTTTTAAAACTCTGCGTAAGCGACAATTCCTTAGTGTTCCGAAGACAAGTATTGTGGCCCAGTTCTGCTCGACAGGTTCGAGTGGGAAACCGCTGGTTTGGGTTTCTCTCGATCAAATCACCTTAGATTGGATGATTCAAGCATCGGTCCTTTTCAATAAAACAATGATCGACGTGAAACCGGGAGCCACCCTTCTAATTCTACCCTATATTCCCCAACTCAAATTTGCGGTTGTTTCAAAATCGATTCTGCCCAACCTCCACCAAAATATCTATTTCGGACTCAAAGCCCTTTTCGGAAAGGACCCCCGTCCCAAGATCGAACTCGATCCGAAGGCAATTGATCAGTTCATCAACGATCCTGCCCCTGTTAAGAATTTGATCGGATTCCCTTTCACCATAACCCAGTTAAAGGATTATTTAGATAGCAAGAAAATGGAACTCTCCTTAGGTAAGGAGGGGATGATTATCACGGGAGGAGGTTGGAAGCCGAGACAAAAAGAGAGTAAATATACGAATTTTTCGAGAGAACAACTCGAGCTTGAAATAGCCCGATCTTTTAATACCCCTGTAGAGAACATTCGTGATGCCTACGGTTGTACCGAAATTCTGCTCGGTTTTATACAGTGCAAATATCACAGATATCACGTTCCTTTTTGGTGTTATGAGACTGCAGTTGACCCAGATGATTTAACGATTCTGAAAGATGGGAATAAAGGCTTGGGAGCGTGCTATGATTTTGCTTGCCATTCATGGCCTGCGTTCGTTTTAACTGAAGATTTTATTAGAGTATATAACGACCCATGTCCCTGCGGTATTTCCGGGCAAACTATTGAATACCTGGGGAGAATTCAAGATGAAGATCCACGGGGTTGTTCCTTTAAATTTGAGGACAAACTATTTTCAGAAGCCTATTTAGAGGGTCCTCCGACCAACCAAAGCCCACAATCAATGGAGGGACTTTTACAATATATGCTGAAAAGTAAAGAGGCAATTTCTGGCGAATTTATTAAGGGAAACGCCAATTTTCTGAAAAAAGCAATGGATACTATCATTGAAACCATCTCGGTAAAAAAAATGGAGATGCCTTTTGCAGAAGAAGTTGAAACGCTCCAATTTGTCGCATTAGGTAAATTGATGTGTTATGAAAAAGGAAAACCAACACTTCTTTCCGAGCAGGAAGTTATTCAACAAATGAGTGACTTGAAACCTGAAGTTACCCGGGGCATCCTACGTCTTTTTGAGGAGCGAGGATTCATTAAAAAGGTGGAAAAAGAAAGCCAAATTTATTATCAATTTACAAAGAAAGCGGATGAATTTGGTGAGGCGTTCTATCCTTTATTAATCTGGGCTTTGAAATACACGCGTATCTGATTGATTGGCTTTCGATTAAAGCATTTCATAAATCTTCAAAATGAAGAACTTCCTAAATTTTGCCAAATCAAATTTAAATTAATCAGCTGGTTTTATTTTAGGTAATGCGTTCTATGAGGATCTAATTAAAGTATAGAGATGAAAATCAGAATGACCTCATTAACCCCCGAAGAAGTGAGAGCCCAGATTCCAATTATGAAGGAATATATTTATGTGGATAATGCAGCTACGACACCCATACCTATCCCAGTTTTCGACGCGATTAAAGAGTATATTTATAATTATCCGGCAAATATTGAGCGGGGATGTTATAGTATTGCCGCAATAGCAAGCGAAAAGGTAGATCAGGCGCGAGAAAATATCGCAAAATTGTTATTGAATTGCCAACCTGGAGAGTTCATCCTCACGAGGAACGAAACAGAGGGAGGAAATTTCGTTGCTCATGCCCTTCAGTTCCCATTATTGAATAGAGAAAAGGAAAGTTTTGATGAAGCGGAACTGCCCATCAAATGGAATCCTGGAGATGAGATTCTTTGTACAATACTTGAGCATCATTCAAATTTGTTACCGTGGATACGCTTAGCTCGGCAAGTGAAAGCGGAACTGAAAATCGTATATCCCGAGAAAACGGGGGTGCTGAGACCGGAAGATTTCAATCCGCTGATCAATGAGAGAACTAAGCTAGTTGCCTTCCAACATGCCTCCAATGTTATGGGGACGGTGCATCCCGTGCAGGAGATTATTAAACAGATTAGGGAAGTTAATCCGGAACCGCTCATTTTTATAGATGGCTCCCAAGGACCCGGGCACATGCCGGTGGATGTAAAGGCGCTGGCATGCGATTTTTATGCGTTCTCAGGGCATAAGGGACCGTTGGGTATCCCGGGAACCGGTGGGTTGTATATTCGGGGGGGCTTGATTGAAAAGCTGGACCCTGCCGAAATCGGGGGCGGAATTATTTCGGATGTTACCGTTTCAGATTATAAATTACGTTCTGATTCTTATGGCAAGAGATGGGATGCTGGGACGCCCAATATTATCGGCTATCTTGCCTTAGGACGTGCTGCGGTGTATGTAGCAAAGGAGATTGGACTCAAGAATATTGAGAAGCAGGAGTTAAAATTAACCAAACTATTAATGGAAGAAGTAAAGGAAATTAAGAATGTAGAATTTTATGGTCCTTCCATAATGAAGAATAAAACAGGAATTTTCTCCTTTAATATAAAAGGGTGGAATTCTCAAGAACTCTCACTAGCGATGGACGAAAATTGGAAGATCCTAGTCCGAGGGGGACATCACTGTGCCATCCCTGCAATGCGTTGGCTTGGTATTCACGATACCTACGGAGGGACTGCCCGGATCAGTTTCCATTACTTTAATCTTGAGAGTGATATTCAAAAATGTGTAGAAGCCTTGAAGGCATTGAGTGAATGATCGTAATTTAATATACTTTCCTAAAAAAGAATTGAAGAAGATTAATTAGGAAGATTGACTAAGAGGGAAGATCATGAGTGAAGAAGGCAATTATTATTTGAAGGAGCTTGGACCGGTTTATGGTTACCTCCCGTATTTCCGATCAAATAAAGTGAAACAAGTCAACACCCAAAATAATGAGGACATAAACGTTTTTTTCTTGAAAATGAATAAGAAAAAGGAACATCGCGACTTTACGGTCATCCCGC
>Ga0315277_10000574_pt1 | contig 58074 bp, 63 predicted proteins | sample YL17G05_15_MG_FD_203695 | JGI IMG/M metagenome (GOLD analysis project Ga0315277, IMG submission 203695) | Sediment microbial communities from Yellowstone Lake, YNP, Wyoming, USA - YL17G05_15 | ecosystem: Environmental > Aquatic > Freshwater > Lake > Sediment | place: USA: Wyoming | collected... | reverse complement strand
GCTTAGGAAGACAAGATGCTCATGCCATCGTGCGCAAAGCCTCTCTGAAAGCGGAGATGGAGGGCGCACATCTGCTGGACGTGCTCCTAGCGGACAAGAAGGTGGCCAAGCTTTTCACGCGCGCGGAACTGGAGGAGGTCATGGACCCTGCATCCTACCTCGGCAAGGCGCCGGAGATGACCATGAGAGCGGTGAGGCGGGCCCGCTCCTCATTGAAGACGAAGTGAGAATGGCTCTCTGTCGGGTTCACTGGAGTCATGGCAAGAACCAGGGCCAACCGGACAAAAGGTTATATCCTGCTCGTTCATTTCCCACGCCAACGGGCAAGTAGATCAGCGGAAGATCGCCGCCTTCGCAAGGCGGAAGCCGGGGGTTCGAATCCCCCCTTGTCCATTTTTATGGTTATCGAGCCATTCAGAATTCTAGAGCCCGAACCTCAACGCATCCTGATAGATCTGTGATAAGAAAGGTAAAGGGTTTCAGCTCATCTCTCATGTCCTCGAACTAGTCAGAATTCAGAGCCCGAGCCTCACCGCATCCCCGATTGGCCCTGAATCATCACAAAACGATTTGGATATATCTGAAATAATCTGGGCGCATCAGTAATTGGCCAGCACCATTCTGCACTCAGTGCATCTGAGCCCAGATAGCCAACTTGTGCCGCTCAATGAAAAGGGACTGAGCCTCTCGGTTCGTGAGGAAAAATTCTCCCAGACCGGCTTCTTGCTCCAGGCCATTCCCAAATAATTGGAGACAATGAATCCTTCCTCCATTTCTTTACCGCATTTCGGACAGTTCATATTCATCCCAATAAAATAGGAAGTCTCGATTCATAAGCTTCACTGCATTCTTGAAGCGTCATTTATTTCTTAGAGCCCGAGCCTCACCGCATCTCTGTACGTCCTGGACCTCTGGCTGAAGTGCCCCTAAGCCTTAATTAGGCACACTCGCTAGTAACATCAGGGGAAATAGTAACCAATGGGTTCCGAATGTCTCGATTGGTTCATCAGCTCTGTTCATAAGGACCTTTTTGAGCCTCACTCAAAAAAAGAAATGGATGCGCTCGTACCTCATAACTGGAAGGGATGGCGAGATATTGATGCCATTGCGACTTTTGATGCCCGCTTTCTCAATCTAACGTTTCAACTACACATACTTCCTCAACTACCAATACGTTCACGTTACGTCCAAGATGGATACCTCTATACCTTTTTGGTTCATTTGCACCCCAGCTGGCCAGTTGTAGCAGGAATAGATGGAACAGTCTTTGTTGTTATCACAGAATATGCAAATAATCAGACGGCGAAGGAACACGCCAGGAACTACAAACTGAATTGGCCTTCTCCCAGACCGGAGGGTATATTCCCGGCGGCTTTGCACAGCACGAAAGAAATGGCCAGAAGCAGTTTTCTCGGGGAGGAAGCCTATCTGGATCAATACCCCGTAGCCAATAGAGAAATCAATGGAGTCTCACTGCCCATCATCAATGGTGTTGTCATCAACAATTTCATCATCTCTGATTTCAACGGAGCACTTTTCGCACTAGAGGCTATTCCGCCTGGAAGTGATGAGACGACTTGTCCAAGCTGTGATGTAAAACGTGTTAAGGGAGAGCAAGATTTGCACGAAAGGTATCCGTCCTGCTCCACTCTAAAAAGGGCGGGTAAAGCGCACAGGGAGGAACAGGAGGTGCTCATTCGCCTTATCTTCGCGGCGGTCAAAGCAGTCAAGCCGAAGGAGAGCAAATTCAAGGACATCTTAGCGAAGATCTCGGAGATACAGAAGGAACTTCGAGGTATGGATGCCAAAGAGTTGGCAAATGCCGCACAAGAATTGTTCGAATACGAAAGGGCAGAAATTAATGCCATGTTCGCAGTCAGAAAAAGTCAATTTACGAAAGAGAATCTGAACAGGATATTTGACGAGTTCTACCTTTTACGTATGCAATTGAGGACTAACTTGTCGTTGAAGGAAAAGCCTGTCAAACCTAAGCCTGGATACAAGTGGGCGGGAAGAAGGATTACCAAGTTATCTGAAACTTGGGCTCAGAACATCCAATTGAAGAACTGGTCGGGTGACAAGATGCTTCCTGACATCTCAGAAAAGAAGGATACGCTGACCGACCTATCTGGAACGTCGCTTGTCAAGAACAACATCACGACAAAGGACATGCTGATAACAGATTACTATGTGCCTGGATGACGGCTGCCAAAGGTCTAGATCATCGAGTCAGTCAGGATTGCGTTTGAAACATCATTGATCAAGAATCTATATCGGATAGGTTTGTGTGTTTGAGCATGGCAGGATCGAATATCACCGCTCAGAAGCAATGCCCGACATGTGGTGGCAGAAATCCAGTAGGCGCCACCACGTGCCTATTCTGTGGACGACCTCTTCCACCTTAGGTTATATGGCTTCGAGATAAAAGGAAGAAAGAGAAAGGGGAAGCGGCCTTGTTACTTCTTCTCTTCCTTCTTCTTCAATCCACTAACAAGTCCCTTGCCTAGTCCCTTGACAGCGTCCACGCCTTTGCCTACGGCCTCTCCCGTCACCTCTCCAGCCTTTTCCGCGGTGCCCTTCTTCTTCTCTTCTTCGGCCATATTTATCCTGCTTATGAATGCGAGTCCACAGTATTTAGCAATTATCTACACAATCAAACGTCAGCCAGGATAGTCTAGAACCTGAACCTCACCTTATCCTGATAAGAAGAAAAGCAAAGGGCTTCAACTCATCTCTTACAAACCGAACCTCACCGCATCCCGATTGGTCTGCGATAAGAAAAGGAAGGGAAATGGTTTCAACCTAGGAGCTTGATCGCTTCTTTTCTCGGAATGGCAACAAGAGTCTCGGTCGCGACGGTGCCCGCCAATGCAAGTCCCACTTTCAGCATTGCTTTCTCATCAGGGGCTTCGATAATCACGACATCGTCGTACCTTCCAAGCGTCCAATAATGGCTGAGGACCTTGATGCCCTCTTTCGATAGCTTTTCCTTCAGTTTGTCCGTATTGGCGATCATTTGTTTGGAGGGTTTCTCCTTGTTCTTGACCAACATTATGAAGATCAGGTATTCACCCCCAAGAATAGCTCTGGTTGTGGTGATTGAAATACTTTATGATGTAGACATATCGGCAACCGATTCTCACAGCAGGAGGCAGAGCATGAACGCGAACAAGGTGAAGGTTTGATTTTTCTAGTTCCTCTCAGTTCTTCTGTCATGGTGAAGAAAGGGATGAGGAAAAGGGTTTCCGAAAGGGAATGGAATTTCAAATAATATCGAGATCGAGATGTTTGGCTAGGGAAAGTAGCAATTCCCACTTGTCCATTTCCAGTTCTGCGATCCTCTGGACTGCACGTTACCAAACTCTACCCCCGAAAGCGATATCCCTCAGAATCTAGTTGAAGAAAGATGGCGGTTGCTTGAATATCAGGATAATACATATCGACATGAAGAGAGGGGGCGTGAGCAAAGATGAAGTGTCAGAAAATGGCCGTTTGCGTACTCGGCAAGATGGCGGACTACATAGGCTGTCGTACGCCAGATTGTCCCCCGACGATTAGTCATGATAAGAATATCGACATTTTTCGAGTGAAAGTGGATGAGGAGAAGGAATAGGCTAGGTAAATGAAAGGCGCATGGCCACGGAATCAACCCGCAGCAAGAGATTGAATGCATGGGCTTCAGAATGGGGCTCTTCCTCGTTCATGGTATGATGAGGCTTGGAACAGATATTTGACGGTCCTAGCAAGTGGAGTGGAGTATAGCCACGAACCTGCGCTTCTCCGTATTCATCAGCTCGACGGCTCTAGGGGTCGTGACCGCCTGCACTTCGTACTTCGCTAGTATCTCCTTCGCCCTCGGCGTAATGGTCATCATGCCTTTGTGCCCGCCGCCGATGATCACCACTTCTGGATCCTCCGACTCGAGGAAATCCAGTTCAAGCTCCGACAGCGGGATGTGGAAGCTCTCCCTCAAGTAGGATTTCGAGACTTCCACGTTCCTGGGGGTGACTGAGCCATCAACGTGGACTATGACATCCTTCTCATAGCGCTTGCCTTCTACTTCCAGCCATCCCCAGCTGCATGAGAACTTCTGCATTTGCACCGTCGACCATGCTAGGGCATCTCCCACCAAGAATACCTTTCGCTCCACGTGCCATGCCAGAGCGAGGCATTGCCAAGCGATATAAGCCACCAGTGCTCATCATTCTCCGAAGAGGGAGAGAATGGCCAAGCAAGGGAGGCGGATACTGCTCACCGGCGCCACGGGTCAGATCGGCTCGGAGCTCGTTCTGGAGATGAGGAAGCGATACGGTGGAGAGAACGTCATTGCCGTTGTGCACACCCGCCAACCGAGCAAAGAGGTCATGGAGTCGGGGCCGGTGGTGAAGGCGGATCTGGCTAGTGAACAGGCCATCCATGACCTAGTGAGAGAGATGAAGATCACTGAGATATGGCATCTCGCTGCCATTCTTTCGGTCACGGGAGAGGATGACCCTCAGTCCGCCTGGAAGGTGAACACGGGCTCCCTCTGCAGCGTCCTAGAAGTGGCGCGCAAGCTCAAGCTGGAGAAGGTATTTTGGCCTTCTTCCATCGCCGTCTTCGGACCAACCTCGCCTCGCATCGAAACGCCTCAAGATACGGTGCTTGTGCCGACCTCCATGTATGGAGTGACGAAGGTGGCGGGTGAGCTTCTCTGCAATTACTACTTCATCAAATACGGTCTTGATGTCCGTTCGGTACGCTATCCTGGCATCGTGTCATCAGAGACGCCGCCCGGAGGGGGCACGACCGACTACTCGGTGGAGATGTTCTATGAGGCCATTCAGAAAGGAAGATACACCTGCTTCGTGCGCGAGGACACCATCCTCCCTCTGATGTACATGCCCGATTGCATCAATTGCACTTTGCAGATCATGGACGCTCCCCGGAACAAGATCAAGCGTCACGACGGCTACAACGTGGCTGGAGCGAGCTTCTCTGCCGGCGAACTGGCCGCCGAGGTCAGGAAGCACATCCCGGACTTCGAGATCGAATACAAACCTGATTACAGACAGAAGATCGCGGACTCCTGGCCTATGTCCATCGACGACCGAGAAGCGAGAAGAGACTGGGGCTGGCAGCCATCCTACGATCTGAGCTCGATGACCGAAGACATGATCACAAGGCTTAGCAAACGATTGATAAACAAGGGAAGGTGAGGCATTTGAAGCGCGATCCTACGTCGTTCATGAAGGAAGAGTATGAGGCCCTGGTCAAAGATGAGCTGGACTGGAGACTACGCGAGCTGCAGGGACCGAGCAGTCCTTGGTGCATGGTGGACGGCAAGAAGGTGCTCATGTTCTGCTCCAACAACTATCTGGGACTGAGCAATCATCAGAAGCTGAAGGACGCCGCCATCGAGGCGATTAAGACTCACGGAGCTGGATCAGGTTCCGTCCGTCCCATCGCCGGCAGCATGGACCTGCATTTCGAGCTGGAAAGGAGACTGGCGAAGTTCAAGGAAGCGGAAGCCTCCCTGGTCTACCAGACCGGCTTCGCTGCCAACGCCGGCCTGATCCCGCAACTTGCTGGAAAAGGGGACGTCATAATCAGCGACGAGCTCAACCACGGGAGCATTATCGATGGCGTTCGACTGTCCTACGCGGAACGAGCGGTCTACAAGCACTGCGACGTGACGGACCTGCACCGCGTTCTGCAAGAGATGGAAAAGAAAACGCCCGCACCAAGACGGATCCTGATAATCACCGACGGAGTTTTCTCCATGGACGGGGACATCGCGCCTCTGCCGGAGGTCGCGAAGGCGGCAGACGAACATGGAGCCATGCTCTATGTTGACGATGCTCATGGCGAGGGCGTTCTGGGCGAAGGGGGAAGGGGCATCGTGCATCACTTCCATCTTCCCCGGGAGAAGGTGCAGGTGGAGATGGGGACGTTCTCCAAGGCCTTCGGAGTGGTAGGAGGCCACGTCTCAGGATCGCGAGATCTGGTAAACTTCGCCTACAACAGATCGCGCACCTGGCTGCTGAGCGGTTCGCATCCTCCGGCGGTGGCGGCGGCATGCATTGCGGCCGTAGACGTGCTGGAAACGGAACCAGAGCATGTCAGGAGGCTCTGGGACCATACGCGCTATTTCAAGAAGGCCATGCAGGACCTCGGTTTCGATACGGGCCGAAGCGAAACGCCCATCATACCCATAATGGTCGGGGAGAGCGGCGTGGCCAAGAAGTTGAGCGAAAGGCTCTTCCAGGAAGGTTTGTTCGCCCTGCCGATCGTCTTCCCAATGGTTTCGAAGGATAAAGCGCGCATCCGCACCATCATGAACGCGGCCATGGCCCAGAAGGACGTGGACTTCGCCATCGAGAAGTTCCTCAAGGTGGGAAAGGAGCTGGGTATCGTCTGAGAGCCGGCTCAAAGCTCTTTCAGCTTGCGCAACGCCACCGATTGGCTTCGGGTCGAGGCCATGAAAGCGCCCACCATGATGGCCTCCATCAGCTCGCCCTCGCTCGCTCCGTCCGTCCTCGCCTGGCGGATATGCACGGCCAGGCAATGTTCACTCGCCAAGGCGGAACCGGCGGCCACCGCGGCCAGCTCCAGCGACTTCCTGTCCATGAAACGAGGCTTCAGCATCACTCGGTCGGACATCTCGGCATAAGGAAGGAACATGTCCGGGTGCTCGGAGAGCATCTTGGGCACAAATGGGACCTCTCCGAAGACCTTTTCGATCTCCTTCAACCTGCGCTGGACCTCTTTCTCTTCACTCGCTGTCTTTCCAGACCGGGGTTTGGACAACTCGCCCACCTCTTCTGCGGCGTATCGGTCCTCAAGGTTTAGATGGGTTTCGGTCATTGCGAGCGCTCACGGAGCAGAGCGATAGGCGGCGACGATCTCGCTTCTTCGTTGTTCCGCTCCTTCGAATCGCTTCGATGTCTCGATCTTTCTCACGCCCATCGCTTCAAATCCTGAGAAAAGCTCCTCCAGCTCGAGCTCGGAGAAGAAATGGCAGAACACCCCGGTTCCCTTGCGGAAGGTGTTCGCTTCCATCTCCTCGCCTTTGCCATAACGCATGTCCGAAGTGGAGAAGACTCGAACGTGTACCATGCCTCCAGGCTTCAGGACCCGGGCGATCTCATCGACCGCTTCCTTCCTTTCGTTCTCCACCAGATGCCCAAGAATGTGATGAACGATCACAGCATCGAATCGAGCGTTCCTCAACGGCAGCCTCTCGACCTTGGCCTCAAGGAAATGAATCGCACCTCCAAAGTTGGCAGATGTGCAGGATCTCAAGGCCGCTCGGGAAATATCCACAGCCACGATCTCCGCTTCCTTGCCGGCCAGGGCACTCAGGGTCTTGCCCGAACCGCATCCGAGCTCCAGCACGCGAGCTTTCGGAGGAAGATCGAACTGCGCTTCGCCCGGACCGCGCCACAAGCGCCTGTTGCGCTCGTATTGACGTTCCCAGGCGCTTTTCGTGCTCTGACCGCCAGCGGGCAAGCGACACCTCTCCGATGGTAATGCTCCGACCGGCCAATTACCCTTTGCCGTCAGCCGCCCTGCTTGCTCTTTCTTCGCAGGCTCACCGATCTCGCATGAGCTTCCAGCCCTTCGGCCTTGGCAAGTCGCTCCACCATATCGCCGATCTCCTCCAGACCTCTGCGCTCGATCATCTGCACCGATGTGCGCTTGCAGAAGTGCCAGACGTCCAGTCCGGAGTATAGCGAGGCGAAGCCGGCGGTGGGCAGCACGTGGTTCGTGCCCGAGGCATAATCGCCACAGGCCACCGCCGCATAGTGACCGAGGAAGATGGAGCCGGCGTTCTGCACTTCATCCAGGAAACTCACAGGGTCGGAGCATTGGACAGACAAATGCTCGGGCGCGATGCGGTTGACCACTTCCCCGGCCTCATGGATGCCCTTGACCACCAGGTAGCCGGCGTTGTCCATTGACTTGAGGAGAATCTCCTGGCGCTTCGATCCCTTCAGCTGCCGTCTCAGAGCATCGCCCACCTTCTTCGGCAGGTCGGGATCGGTGGTCACCAGGGCACAGGGGGACTTCGGGTCGTGCTCCGCCTGGGCTAGGATGTCGGCAGCTATGAACTCCGGGTTCGCGCTCGAATCCGCAACGATGACGATCTCGCTCGGACCGGCGGGAAAATCTATCTCAACGTGATCGCGCAGCATCATCTTGGCCGCCGTGACGTAGATGTTGCCCGGACCGACGATCTTCTGCACCCGTTTGATCGTCTTCGTTCCGAGGGCCATGGCCGCCACCGCCTGCGCCCCTCCGACTAGATACACTTCGTCCGCCCCTGCGATCTCCAGGGCGGCCAACGTCAAGGGGTTGGCCGGGGGAGGCGTGCAACAGACGATCTCCTCCACTCCTGCCACTTTGGCGGGGATCACGCACATCAGGGCGGTGCTTGGATACGATGCTCTGCCACCAGGTATGTAGGCACCGATCCGTTCCAAAGGCGTTACCCTTACTCCGAGGGCTATGCCCGGTTCCACTTCCTTCAGCCAGGTCTGGTCCTTCAGCTGCATGCGGTGGAAGCGTTCGATCCGCTTCCTTGCCTCCTGCAGGGCGCTGACAAGTGCTGGCTCGATGCTTTCGTGGGCGGCCTTCAGATGCTCTTCGTCCACTCTCAGCGTTTTCAGCTTCACCTTATCGAAGCGCTCGGCCAGGTCGAAAAGCGCTTTGTCGCCTTCGTTCCTAACGTGATCGATGATCTCAGAGACGGAAGGCTCGACGCTGTCCAGATTCTCTCGGCGTTTAGAGTTCCAGGCTTCCAGGTCAAGCGGCCGCCACATGCATCGCAGTATCGCGGCTGCCTGCTTTTAAGTTTCTGGCGCTGCCCATCGTTCGAATGCCAGCGAGCTTGCGCTTGCGCAACGGTAAATTATATCGCCCTCCAAGCAATTCGCTCGCGCATGCCAAAGCAGGTGAACTGTTCGCACATCCTGGTCAGCAGCGAGAAAGAGGCCAAGGACCTAATGGCCAAGCTCAACTCCGGGCAGAGCTTCCCGGACTTGGCGAAGAAATGGTCCAAATGCCCCTCCGGCAAGAAGGGGGGAGAGCTCGGCTGGTTCGGCAAGGGCCAGATGGTGGCCGAATTCGAGAAGCCCGCTTTCGAGGGAGAGAAGGGGAAGATCGTCGGTCCGGTGAAGACCCAGTTCGGCTGGCACCTAATCAAGATCAACGACCAGAAGTGAATTCTGTGACTTTCGCAAGCGTCGGTGACACCGGCGCAAAACCTCTTCTCCATCCAATAGGAGAAGGGACTCTCATATAGCAATCTGGAAGCCACAATCTTATTAACCTCTACTGCGGAATATCCAAAGCGGCGCATTCTGCGCACCGTATAGGGAGGTTCATTTCATGAAGGAAGGCATGAGGCTTTGTCCAGGTTGTGGAAGGGAGATCTCGGGAGCGTTGTCCTACTGCCCGTACTGCGGCAGGCCCAGAGGCTCCGAAGCGCCGAGCGATCATGCTGGGGCCCAAGCACCGGGTGCTCCTGCCAAAAGACTATGTCCCGGCTGCGGGCGCGAGGTCCAGGAGGGCCTCAAGTTCTGCCCCTACTGCGGTCGCGAGGGTCCATCCGGCCCACCCGTCGCCATTGGAGCGCAGACGGCAGCACCGAAGCAGACCCGCCTCTGCCCTGGCTGCGGACGAGAGGTGCCCGAGGGATTGAGCTACTGCCCCTATTGCGGAAGGCCTGGACCGGCGGGAGCTCCGCCGGTCTCTGCCCCGGCTCCAGTCCCTGCCCAGGAGCCCAAGCCAATGACGCGCTGCATCTCCTGTGCCAAGGACGTTCCAGATGGTCTCAACTTCTGCCCTTCATGCGGCAAGCCAGCACCCTATTCTGCAAGTGCTGCGCCGCCGACGCCAGAACCATCGCCGCCACCAATGCCAATGGTCAAATGCGTCGGTTGCGGTCGCGAAGTCCCCGCTGGCCTGAACTTCTGCCCCGGTTGCGGCAAGCCCGCGCCATACGACCAAAGCGCAATGCCTCAACCCTTGCCCGTTCCTACACCACAGCCACCCGCCCCTTCTCCACCCCCGCAGACGAGAGAGATGCGCAAGTGCATGGGCTGTGGGCGCGATGTTCCAAAAGGGCTAAACTTCTGCCCTTATTGCGGGATGCCGGACACCGGACCGCAACCGATCCAGGCCGCACCCACGGCACCCGCGCAAGCGCCAGCGGCACCAACTACTCGGCTCTGCCCTGGATGCGGTAGGGATGTGCCGGAGGGCCTGGCCTTCTGCCCGTTCTGCGGCAAGCCTGGTCCTTCTGGACCTCCACCGGTGGCATCTCCACCCGACCAGGCGAAGCAGAACATCAGGTGCATGGGATGCGGCCGCGAATTCCCGATGAACCTCAATTTCTGCCCGTTCTGCGGCAAGCCGAACGTCGGCGGAGGAGCTCCGGCGCCATCAGCTCCAGCACCGCAGAAGACCAGGCTTTGCCCGAGCTGTGGCAGGGAGGTGCCAGAAGGGCTGAGATACTGCCCCTACTGCGGCCGAGCCGGCCCGGTCGGTCCACCGATGGACGTTCCCGTTCCTACTCCTCCGACACCTGAGCCCGCTCCGCAAGTGCCGGCGCCGGTCGCAGCACCGCCTGCACCCGTGCCTAAGGAAGGAATGCGCTTCTGCCCTTCCTGCTCTGCCGAGATTCCGGCGAACTCCAAGTTCTGCCCAGAGTGCGGTGCCCCTAAGGACAGGAGGTGATTCTTCGACGACCGGGCCGGGGCAAGGACCTGGTCGTTTCGCTCTTTTGTAGTTGCAGTGAGCACGCGCTTTCCAAATGCTGGCAACCTTTAATATAGAAAAAGGCTATAATGTGGGCAAATAAGTCTGGTCTATTGGGCCAGATGTATGATCAAGGAGGGAAACTAAAGTGGCAACAAGTCCACAAGGAACGAGGATGTGCACCGGATGCGGCCGGCAGATTCCGCTCGAGTACAACGTCTGCCCGCACTGCGGAAGGCCGCAGGGCGTGCCAATGGGCCAGCCTATGCCAGGATATGGACAGCCAGTCCCACAGGAGTCTCTCGGAGCGCTGAAGTACATACTCTATCTAGTATCGCTCTTCAGCGTCGTGATCGGGTTCATCATGTTCCTGGTCTGGAACAACGACCCCAATCCAGAGAAGCGCCATGTGGGCAAGAACTGCCTGCTCTTGAGCATCGCCGGCATCGTGCTGTACGTGCTTTGCTGGGTCGTGTTTTTCGTGGTCATGGCCTCTTCGATGTGGTGGTACTAAACACTTCCCTTTTTATCCTTCTTTTCCTTTCTGCATTCGATGGCTATCCCGTCCGATCCATTCTCTTCCATCCTTTGGAACCTAGGGTTTGCCATCTGTCATCAACTGCCAGAGCGCTCCTTCGTTCTGGGCGGATACCAGATGCCGATGTGCGCGCGCGATACTGGCATTTATTTGGGCTTCCTGGCAGTGGTCCTATTCTACGTCCTCACTAGAAGGTATAGGAAGGCGAAGATCTTCGACCGCCCCACTATAATGGCGGCAATCTTCGGGATGGCGCTCTACTTGTTCGACGGCGCCTCTTCATACCTTGGGCTGTTGAGCACCAACAACCCTATGCGCCTGGCGACCGGGCTATTGTTCGGCATCTCGGCAGGCTTATTGCTCTGCACAGCCGCTTCCGTATTGCTGACCAAGGGCGATCCGAAGGAACGCGTCTTCACTTGGCTAGACCTCTCCTTTTTCTACTTTCCCGCGGCCTTCCTCTGGGGCTTCTTGGTATGGACTGACCCCGGCGTCATCGGATGGTACGTTCTTGCCACCGTTATCTCAATCGGATTTCTGGGCTTCTTCCTACTGCTGGCAATGCTGGCCTGGGGGGCGACCAGGGGGTTTACCCTAGCTCCAGGCAGACAGCGTCGCCGACTGCTGTTGGCTGCCGCCATCACGGAATTCGTGATCATCGCACTTCTTTGGCTCGGTCACCTGATCACGAGCGGGCTCGTGATCGATTGATGAAGTGAGGAACCATTTTACCTATGTATCGTTCTAGCGAACCGGAGGAAGCACGGATGCCAGCCTCGATGTACCTGGGAGACAAGGACATTGATCGGGCCTTGGCCCTGCTCTTCCTTGTTCTGTGCGGCGTCTCGGCGTATTCTGCCTGTCTGGCAAGCGAGAACTTCATTCGCCTGCAGGCCCTCGCTTCGATCCCGATCAACCTCGCCGCGGCGCTCTCCTTCCTCGTTCGCTCACCGCCAAAGGGTCCGACATATGTGCGCGAGATGGTCGTGCCTTCCGCATCCTTCACCTTCCCCACGGCGGTCCTCTACGCTTCCATCCTGACACCTCCCCAGTACGCCGAGCCAATACTCGGGCTGATCGCAATACCTGGTGCCATTTTGAGCGTGGTAGGTCTGCTCTATCTCCGGAGATCTTTTGCCATTTTGCCATCGGTGCGCAACATCGTCACCTCTGGCCCTTACTCGATGGTGAGGCATCCGGTCTATCTGGGGGAGACCCTCTTCCTCTTCGGACTGATGATGTTGCGTTTCAACCTGTTGGCCTTGGCACTTTTAGCCGGGGCGATGATCCTACTGGTAATCCGGATCGGCATTGAAGAGAAGAAGCTAGGTGAGGAGAGTGAGTACCGGGCCTATATGAACAGAGTGCGTTACCGCCTCATCCCCCACATCTACTGATGCTCACGCCAACTTCTTGTATTCCTCTAGCAGCACCTTGCGGAACTCCTTCTCTTTGCTGGATGGCACGAAATCGTTCTTCTTGACTCGCTTCAGCAGCTCGTCCGCGATATTCTCGTCGTCCTTAAGGTTCAGGGCCTTGATCTCCTCCACCATCTTGCTCCAGCCGCTAATGCCTACGTTCGCTCCTGAGATCCAGATCTTCTTCGATTCGTCCACCGAAGCCGAACCGCAAGAACCGCTCTGCGTCCTTTCCACTCCTGGCATTTTCTTTCCTCTCCTTTGCCATTTGAGGACAAGGAGATTTATTTCTTTTCATCTGCCCAACGAGCGGGGCGAAACAATTCTCACTTCTTTGACTGGGCGGATTTCACCGCTATCTTGAGCTGGTTGAGCATGCACGGCTCTGCATAGGAGCCAGGCTGATTCCTCAATTCCTCGTACAGCTGGACCGGGTCCTTGCCCTTCAGCTCCTCTGCCGACCTGATGCCCAACGAGTAAAGTCCCTCGGCGGCCTTCTCGCTCACTCCGGGAATGGCACGCAGCTCCTTGACCACCGTCTCCTTGTCGCTCATTTATTGCATTCCTTCCGTGAGAACTGATTGCCAACTTCCCCTACTAATAATCGGCGCATGATCGTGCGTATACCCCGGTGGAAAGAAAGCTCACCAAGGAGCGAGTAGATGAATGGCCGCCCCGATCAGTTGAGGATTGTACTTGGCGAACCAGTCCGCCACCCCCCGGAGGATGAACTCCACCGCCATGGCGGCGATGAGCAGTCCGATGATCTTGGAGAAGATCTCGATGACGTTGTTGCCGACTCTACGTACAATGTAGATGGCGTTGCGCAGCAGGCCCCACGTCACGGCTAGGGAGATGACGCCAGCGATCAACGTAGGAAAAATGCCGATGGTCGAGGTGAGAAGGATGGCGGTGGTGATGACGCCCGGGCCGGTCAGGATGGGCGTGGCTATGATCACCCAGGCGACGTTGGCGTCGCTCTGTTTGGAGAGGTTGAATCCGAAGATGATCTCCACCGCCATGAGGATGAGGATAATGCCCCCGGCCACCCGGAAGCTGTCCGTGCTCACGCCGAAGATGCCCAGGAGGTTCGTGCCGATGAGAGTGAAGATGACGAAGAGAACGGCCGCCACGAAGATCGCCCGGTTGGCGGACATCTCCTTTTCCTTGTCGTCGAAGTTCTTGGTCATGCTGATGAAGATCGGCAGGCTGGCGAACGGATCGAAGATGAAGAACAGCAGCGCCACCGCGTAGATCAGGGTATCCAGGTCCGACATGCCTACCTCCAGCATGCGAATTCGCCTGAGGGTATTAATGGTTGTGCGCGCTGTGCTACCAAGATGCACACATGCTCTAGCCCGGAACCAATGATCGTTCCTTAAGAAACATTAAATCCAGGCGGATTCGTAGGAGGAATCGTCGAGACTATGGTACAGCAAAAGAGGTTCTGGCGTTGCCATATCTGCGGGGACATTCACTTCGGCGTCAAGCCGCCGGAGATATGTCCCACCTGCGGGTATAAGAACGCTTTCGTGCTCTGCGATCGAGCTGAGGCAATGAATGTCATGAAGGACGTGGAATACGCCATCGACACCCCGGAGAAGGTGGTCCAGACCTGGGAGGACCTAGCCGCCAAGGCCGACTTCCACCTTTGGGACGACAAGCAAGCGGTGAGCGACCTTTCCCACGGAGTGCTGGAGAACATGCGCAGCAACGGGGCGAAGTTCTGCCCCTGCCGCATCACCTCCGGCGAAAGGGAGAAGGACCTGCAGCTCATATGTCCCTGCAACTTCAAGGCCCAGAAGACCTGGAAGGAGTATGGGGAATGCTGGTGCGGTTTGTTCGTGAAGAGGTGATTTGATGGCGAACGAAGGACAGCGGCTCATCTGGTTCTACGGAAGGGAATGCCCTCACTGCAAAGCCCTGCATCCCTTAGTGGACAAGTTCTGCGAGGACACCGGGACGGAGATCACCAAGCTCGAGGTTTGGCATGATGAGAGCAACGCTCAGCTAATGCGCAAGCATGCCACCGTCATCACCGAGGCCTGCGGCGGAGGTCTGGGAGTGCCGGCGTTCTACAACGAGAAGAGCGGCAAGGCCATATGCGGGGCGCGGATCAACGCCGAGAGGCTCGCGAAATGGGCCAACGGCCAGTAGCCGTTCGCCCCCTCCTTGATCACATGGACCGACTGTGCGTGGAGCGGAAGGCCAAGGGCCAGATGGCCCAGGCGACATAGGTATTAATAGCATGGCAGCGCAATCGGGACTCGCTAGGCTTGACCGGGACGTTCGGCGTGTCCTTGTACACCGTAAACCGTCGACAACGGGGGTGACAGCAGGGGGCGACGTAACTGGAACCGTTCATGCCCAGCCGTCGACTATGAGGCTCTGTCCTTCGGGGCCGGTGGCGGTCTCGTGGCGCAGCTGGAGGGCGGCGCCCCTGGCCCTAATCAGGGAGAACGGGTCAGGCCCTGACGGGAGCAGCCTTACCCTGGACTACTGGCGCTCGAAGGGGGGCGGGGCTGAGAAGGTGGCTGGATCACATGCGCGGGACCAGGCGGCAACCTCTGCGGCCTAGCACTTCCTGTTCTTCATTCGCATCTGTCACACCGCTCTGAGACGGGCACCCTCGATCGGTCGCAGCCTGTGATGATGTCCTTGGAGAAATCGAAAAGCACGCCTTCTTCCGAGCCCCGTTTGAGGCGAAGCTTGTTCTCCTTTGTGACCTTCCCCACCACCGCGGCGGTAACGTCCACCGACTCGAACATCCCCATCACCTTCTTCGAGCACTTCGGAGGGCAGGTGAGCACGAAGCCGCAGCCTTGATAGGACTTCAGCCACTGCAGATAATCCACTCTCTTGGGCGAAGGGACCTTGTCCAGGTCCACCGTCCCGCCCATGCCACTGGTCTCCAACAGCATGCCCAAGGTCCCAAGCGAACCTGGGTTGCTCATGTCTTTGGCCGAATGCGCGAGGTGCTTCTTCCCGATCTCATTCATTATGAGCATCTGCCGCCGGACGATGTCGCTCTCCTTCTTGCTGGTGGTGTCCCAGGCGAACTTCAACTTCTCCGGATAGAAACCATCCAGGTCCATGGCGAAGACGATGTCGTCGCCTGCCTCCGCCGTATGACTGTATAGGACCTCATCCTTCTTGGCCGTGCCTAGGATGGCCACGTCGACGGCGTTGTAGTCGCAGTCAGGGTGGGTATGCCCTCCCACTACCGGCACTCCGAACTTGCGTACGGCACTTTCCATCCCCCTCATCACTTGGCCGCAGACCTTCTCCTCTTTCATGGAGATGACGTCTACAATGGCTAATGGTATCCCGCCCATGGCGGAGATGTCGTTGATGTTGACCAGGATCGAATAGTAGCCAGCGAAGAACGGATTGGCCTTCACCAGCGTCTCCATGATGCCGTCCGCCGCCAGCAGCAGCACGCTCTCGCCGTAATCGATGACCGCAGCATCCTCCCCGTAAGCCGCGATGACGTTCATTCCTTGCGTCCTGGGAAAGAAGTTGAGGACTTCAGCGATGGTGCGCTTCCTTGTTATGCCAGGGTGAGCTCTGACGTTCGAGATCAACGCCTGAAGGTCCATGCCACTGCAATAGAATGGCACATTAAATAGATGCCCCTTTGCCCCGTTACCCCTCGCCTAGAGAGTAAGCTTGGTCTGCTTGGTTTCCCTAACGAGGTAGCTCAGGTCCCAATTCGAACCCACGATTCGTGAGAGAAGCTCGCAGTAGTCCCCCTCCAAAGTCGCCGACTCAAGAACATAGGCCTTGCTACTGTCTGGTATCTTGAAGCCCGACTTGACGAGGATCTGTTTCGCCTCGAGGCGCTCCTCTTTCGTCGCCTGCCTGCCCGGCATCTGCCCAGATAGATCGGCGCGCGCGAGCTCCTCTTGAAAAATAGGACGTCGGAAAAGCCGCCCCAGGGCGTAGAGGATGAGAAGTCCCGCTTTCTCCTCATCTCCGTAGATCGAACGAGCTCCTTCGCTCACGACCTCATAGATGTCCTTCTCCCTGCCTTTGATCGGCGTGTACACTTTCGAAGGTGGCACTTGCTTCTCCCGCAGGACGCTGAGGTCGGTCATAGCACGAAGATATCCAGTGAGGATCAGACGGTGCAGCTCGAACCCCCTCTCCTCAAGCTCCCTGGAGATGGCACTGATGGATTTTCCATCTTCTTTGATGATATCGAGGATAACGAACTTCAGATCGCGCTCTGGATGGAACACATGCTCACAGATATGGTAACAAACTTGGTAAATATTAAGCTTTCTTAACGGTGTTTCTATTAACAGGTCGTTCCCCAAAAAGTAGTAGATATCAGGTGGACAATACCTCTGTCTGCTTTGAGTAATGGGGATGGGTAACTCTACTAATAGCCCCTAATCACTTCAAGCTCAATTTGATCAGGTGACATGATGAAGATGACAGAGTCTTCGACCGACTCTCGCGAAATGGGCGAGCCTGGACTGATCTATTCCGACGACAAGGAATCGACAGAGCTTTCACTATTCGTGCGAACCTCAGATGAGGAGATAAAGAAGTGGGACAGGAACCGAATATACGACGCGCTGATCCGGGAGACAAGCATCAGCGAAGATGCCGCCTCCATCATAGCGAGAGAGGTGGAGAAGCTCATTCTTGAGCTAGAGCTCGATTTCGTCACCGCTCCGCTCATACGCGAGCTTACGAACGCGAAACTGGTGGAATATGGTCTCGCCAAAGTCAGGAAGCAGCACACCCGCCTCGGGGTGCCGCTCTACGATGCGCGGCAGATCATCATGAATCCGAACAAGGAGAACGCCAATGTGCCGCATGGGCCTGAGGCAACGAACCTCACGCTCTCCGAACGCATCAAGAAGGAGTTCGCGTTGCTCGAGGTCTTTACCCAGGATATGGCGGACGCACACATGAGAGGGGATATCCACCTTCACGACCTGGGAATGATCGACCGTCCGTACTGCTCGGGTCAAAGCATCGAGTATGTCAAGAAATTCGGTCTCAACCTTCCCAATGCGATCTCCATCGCCAAACCGGCCAAGCACCCAGAGGTCCTCATCGAACAGATCATCAAGTTCTCGGCGGCCCTGCAAGGTCATTTCGCCGGGGCGATTGGCTGGGACGCGGTGAACCTGTTCCTCGCTCCTTACCTCGAAGGCGTCGACGACGAACGCATGAAGCAGCTAGCGCAGATACTGATATTCGAGTTCGCGCAACAAGCGGTAGCCCGTGGAGGGCAGTCGATCTTCAGCGACCTCAACCTCTATTGGGAGGTACCGAATCACTTCATGGGCGTTCCCGCCATAGGTCCAAAAGGACAGTTCACCGGCGCCAACTACGAAGACTATCTCGATGAAAGCCAGAGGTTCGTCAGCGCGCTCTTCGACGTCTACTTGGAAGGCGACGCCCTCGGGCGACCGTTCTTCTTCCCCAAGCCCAACGTGCACATGACGGAGAAGTTCTTCCACACCGATGGGCACGAGGAGTTCCTGCAGAAGATATCCCAGGTGGCCTCGGAGAAGGGCAACACCTATTTCGTATTCGATAGAGGCAACACGGCCAAGATCAGCGAGTGCTGCCGTCTGGCCTTCCAGTTGGACAACAGCGACCTGGAGGACGCCAAGACGCCATGGAAGATGCGCTACTCCGCCATGCAGAACGTCACCATCAACCTACCGCGCATTGCCTACGAGGCACATCAGGACGACAAACGGATGTTCGATATCGTTCGGGAGCGGTTGGAGATCGTGGCGCAGGCCCATGTGCAGAAGAAGGAGTTCATCACCAAGCTGCTCTCCATGGGCAAGCAAGGTCCGCTCTCCCTGCTGACCATGAACCTGGATGGAGAACCGTACTACCGCCTCCACCGGGCCTCCTTCTTGGTGGGCATGGTCGGTCTGAACGAGGCGGTGCAATACCACACCGGCAAGCAGATGCACGAGTCCAAGGACGCGCTCAAGTTCGGCCTCAAGCTCATCTCCAACATGAAGAAGGACGCGGAGGAACTGGGCAAGGAGTACGGAGTGCGGATGCCCCTGGAGCAGACCCCCGCCGAATCGACCGCCTATCGCTTCGCCAGGTTGGATATGAAATACTATCCTCTACAGGCGCCGACGGTGATCAGGGGCAACAAGTCCACCGGCGAGGTGTACTACACCAACTCCACCTACCTCAATGTGGGCGCGCCCATCAGCGCCATCGAGAGGGTGAAGGAAGAAGGCCTCTTCCATCCGCTGATAGAGGCAGGCGCCCTAACGCATGTCTGGCTGGGAGAGCACAAGCCTCCCGCGGAGAGCATAGCCTCCTTCGTGAAGAAGACCTTCGAGAGCACGCAGAACGCGCAGGTGGCGTTCAGCCCGGAGTTCACCTCCTGCCTGGACTGTGGCCAGACCAGCAGGGGCTTGAAGGACACCTGTCCCAACTGCCAATCGCCCAATGTCGAGGGCATCACCAGGGTCACGGGCTTCTTCTCCAAGACCAACAGCTGGAACAAGGGCAAGCTGGGCGAGCTGAAGGACCGGGTGAGGACCAACATCTGATGATCGTTCTCGAAAAGCGCCCGTCCAAACCCCTTAATCTCTTGATTCTTGCTTTTCGCTTCTCTCTGACCCAGACTCCGTTCGAACCAGTCTTGGCAATGTTCAAATACGAGGAAAAAAGTGTGACAGATACTAGCATAGGCGGAGCGATGAACATTTGACGAGAGTTCAGGTGGGCAAGCACGTCATGGTGAACATCAAGCGAAGGAGCCTATGCGACAATTGCCTGGTCGCATCCTGCGTCGACCTTCGACGCTGCCGAGTCACCGAGTGCTCTGAGCACGTCGCTCTCTTTCTCGCGTTCAAGAAATGCTCGCGCTGCGGCCGGGTTTTCGAGGTCTTCTCCAATTTCGCCGCTTTGGACTACGACATATGCCAGGAATGCAATTCGGATCAAAACGAACAAGAACGCTTCTAGGCACTCTTCTTCGAGCAGATCATAGAAGGCGCGGGCCTATCAGCTGCCAGATGATGAGGAAGAAGACCGTTATCGCCAGTACATAGGTCACGGTGGCGACGATGCGCTGTCTGTCCTTCTCCGTGGCGTTCTTCTTCAGGCGGGAGATGAGCGATTCCATTCCGTCCCGGAACAGATAGCCTCCGTCCAAAGGCACCGCCGGCAGCACGTTGGTCATGCCCAACATCAGATTGATCCAGAATATCCAGTACAAGGAGTTGGCTATGAACCAGAACACTCCTGAGGGAAGGGCGGCCATGGCTCCGGTAGGCAGGAAGAGGTCCGAGAGGGGCGATTCGATCGGTGCCAATCCTTGGAAGGGCAAGGCGATGAATATCAGAGTGGCATAGATGAATTGGCCCGGGTCCTTTACGTTCGCATACGGATTCATGAGGCGGTTGATGATCCGGTCGGGCGAGTTCACGAGCAAGCCCATGTAGGCGGTGTTCACGCCCAGGAAGCCGCGGTCCTTCGTTGAAGCGTTCACCAGATCAGGCGATACTTTGAGCAGATACTCGGTGCGGTTGGAGAGCGTCACAGTCAGGTTCACACTTTTGTACATGCTCGCGGAATAGTCGTACTCGAGCATGTTGGCGTTGATCACCTGATAGGGCTTCGTTTGCGAAAGGACGGTCTCCAGGCCGGTCTGGTTGCGGATGACCGTGCCGTTCAAGGACACGAATGTCATGCCCGCCTTCATGCCAGCCTTGTCAGCGGACATTCCATGCACGACGTCGATGAGGGTCAGCCCGGAAATGGACGTGGTGGTATGGTTCTGACCGTTGTAGTAGTAGGTGATAGAGACGGAAGTCCCTGGATCGTTGGCGGCCAGACTCTGGAAGTCCTCCAAGGTGCGGATGCTTTTCCCTCCGACCTCTTCCAGTTGCATGCCGAACTGCATGCCTCCAATTCTCGCTGGACTGTCATCTCCGATGCCCACCACGACGGGGTTCTCCCTCACCGCCGTGACCGAGGCCATGAAAACGGAGGAGAAAAGGAGGGCACATATGATCGCCACGATTATATTGGTGGCAGGACCGGCGGCGTAGACGTTGGACCTCCGTTTGCGATCGGAGTTGGTGAGCTCCTTCTCGTCCGGTTCGACGAAGGCCCCCAATGGCACGACCAATAAGATCACACCCAGCGATTTGAGCGAGAGATTTCCCACCCTGGTCAGTATGCCATGGGCGAACTCATGCACCACGATGCCTACGATCAGGCCGATGATGCCGTAGACCACTGGGATGACAGGGTTGATGCCCGGGATCCCCAGCATCATCTCCGGCGTCGGGGCTCGGTCCGCCGGGATGCGATTAACGATGGTCGCCTCCCATACGAGGAGGGTCATGATGAAGATGCCTACCAGCAGGCAGATGACCTTGGCCGCCGCAGCGTACGTCAGCCAGAGGCGCTTGGGCTTGGCCAGGCGGTCAATCAATCTCTTGCCCGCCTGCGTCTTCCACATGATCAGGGGGCCGTACGTTCCAACTCCATGCTTGGAGAGCGCTCCCTTCTTCTTCACGTAGTAGACGATGCCGATCCATATCGCGAGGATGGCGACTAATATGATGTACGGAGTGAGGTCCGCCATATCAACTTCTGGACCGCTCTAATGTGAGAACACTATTAAAGGATTCTTGATGAGGATTATCGCGCCTCTTCCCTACCACCCTTCCACATGTCCTCGGAGATGTCATCGTAGACGGCGGAGCACTCGTCCTTCTTCTGCCGCTCCTCTTCGTGTCGCTGAACTAAGCGCAGTATCTGGTCCTTCTTCAAGATCCAGTAGTGGATGCGCCAAAGCTTCCCCTTCTTCAGATGCACTTCCTCTTGAGTGGTGGTGAGGAATCCCTCCTCCTCGAGCATGTAGAAGACGTCCCGGTCCTCGGAGGTGAGTCGGTTGTCAATGACCTCGTCTGTGTACCCGAAGAAGCTCATCAGGTATTCAGCGAGCTTCTGGACGTCTTCCTCCGACATGCCCTTCTTTCCCAGGGTGTTGTGGAGCGCTAGAACGACATCCTCCATGCTGACGACGGTCACGATTCCCCCGGGGGCGGCATAGCTTTCCTACATCAAAAAACTAGCGAAGACCGGTCGTACGGCTCCTTATCCACTGAGCTTTTCGAAAACGATCCACTAAGAAGTATCCTATCCCCAACATCGCAACTGCCACCACGCCCATTAGGAAAACGAAATCCAGTAGGCCATCCGCTCCGAGAAGAATTCGGCCCTTAGCCAGCGACGGCGTTGACCAGAGTCTCAGAAGATCCCCTCCCAGGAAGACCCCCATCGATCCCGAGAAGTACGCCAAGGCCGCCTTCTTCATCCCGTCTCCCTTGGCCAGGAAATAAGCCAATGAAGCGGCCACCACCGCCGGCAACAGCCAAAGAGGGAACTCCATTGCCAAGGACCCATCCCTCACCTGGACCAAAGGGAAGGAGACGATGGCGACAACGGTAGTGGCCAAGAGCGCCTGCACCAACCTCACATTCTTGGTCGCCAACAGGTACAGGGACACACCCACCGGTACCATCACTCCCGTAATATTGGCTGAGACCGAAGGCTCGCCGCTCAGTATCTCCATCTGGAAGAAGGATATCACCAGTAGAGTGAAAGTTATTAGAATGCCCCATCCGAAGGCGTCTGACCAGGACTCATATTCCTCCAGTTCCATGACGGAGATGAACGAGAAACCATATAGAATCTGGACTAGGACCAGCGCCATCATGAAGACGGCCACTAACAGGATGATCAGTATGTTTCCTTCCATCTCCGCATTTATCCAGGTCGACTGCGCTATATCATTGTTGCCGCCATGAGCATCAATGGCGCCATATCTTGAAGTACAGCCATCCCTCGAATATCACCGCTGTCGCTAGGAGCAACAGACCAGCCGTCACCCCCCCGTTCCCCGGGATCAGATAGATCAGTTCGAGGGTAAGGAAGAAATCTACCATGAGGCAACCGACCAAGTACCAGTAGCGGAAGAACTCTCCATGCAACCATTCCCGCCAGCTAATGTCGCGGAATCTGGCCGGTAGCTCGTCTTGTTCCCGCGGATCAGGAGCCTCAGGTGGCTCCTTGACCGGGTTGTCATTCGAGATCCTTCTCTTCTGCGCCATGGAAATTTCAGCGGAAATGGCAGGCCACGAAGTGCTCTCCACCCTTGTCCACCAGGGGCGGGTCTTGCTTCTCGCATATCTCCTCTCGGTAGCGGCAGCGGGTATGAAACCTGCAGCCAGGCGGTGGCTTGGCGGGCGAAGGCACATCACCACTGAGCACGATGCGGTCGCGCTTCATTGCCGGGTCCGGAATCGGGATGACGGAGATCAAGGCCTCAGTGTAGGGATGCAATGGATGCTTGAACAGCTCCGCCTTCGGCGCCAGCTCGACCACTTTGCCCAGATACATGACCGCCACTCGATCGCACATGTAGCGGATGGTGCTCAGGTCATGCGATATGAACAGATAGGTCAGGTTGAACTCCGCTTGCAGGTCGTTGAGCATATTCAGTATCTGAGCCTGCACCGATACGTCCAACGCGGAGGTGGGCTCATCGAGAACCACCAGGTCCGGGTTCAAGGCCAATGCGCGGGCCGCGCCAATCCTCTGCCTCTGTCCTCCGGAGAATTCGTGCGGATACCGGTATAGGTGCTCTGGATTGAGCCCCACCTTCTCCATCAGGCTGATGACCCGCTCACGCAGTTCCTCTCCTTTGGCCACCCCGTGCACGAGCATGGGCTCGGCGATGATATCACGGATGAGCATGCGCGGGTTCAATGATGAGAATGGATCCTGGAACACGATCTGCATTTCGCGCCGCATCTTGCGCACATCCTCATCATTCAGCTTGTTCAAGGCGTACATCTTCCCAATGGCCTCGAGCTCGTCGCTGATCCTCTCGGGGATCTCCCCCGACCCCTCCAGGTTCAGGCGGGTGATCTCCTCCTCGAGCTCGATCACCCTCTTCCTAATGTCCGCCGGCATCTTGTAGTAGATATTGCCAGCCGTCGGCTTGGTGAGCATCAGTAGGCAGCGTCCAGCGGTGGTCTTTCCGCAACCGCTCTCCCCTACGAGCCCGAGAGTCTCTCCTCTTCGGATGAAAATGTCAATGCCATCCACCGCCTTGACACTGGCCACCTCTTTCTTGAACAGCCCACCGCGGATAGGGAAGTGCTTCTTCAAGCCCCTGGTCTCGATGAGGATATCGTCGCTCAACTGACCACCCCGGTGTACAAGTGACAAGTAACGTAGTGCCCTGGTCGCACCTCGATCATGGGCGGTTTCTCTTTCTTGCACACCCCCATGGCGTAAGGGCAGCGTGGATGGAAGCGGCAACCTGGTGGCGGCTTGACGAGGTTGGGCACGCTCCCTTCGATGGTCTCCAAGTGCTCCGCCAGAGAGGCCAAGGAGGGGATAGCGTTCATCAGACCTTGAGTATAGGGATGCAACGGCTCCTTGAAGATCGAGTTGACTGGCCCGATCTCGGCCATGACCCCAGCGTACATCACACCCACGCGGTCGCAGGTCTCGGCCACCACGCCCAGGTTGTGGGTGATGAGCAATATCGAGGTCCCGGTCTCTTCCTGCAGGTCCTTCATGAGCTTGAGGATCTGCGCCTGGATCGTCACATCCAAGGCGGTGGTCGGTTCGTCCGCGATCAGAAGCTGCGGTTTGCACGCCAGCGCCATGGCGATCATCACCCTCTGCTGCATTCCTCCGCTCAATTCATGCGGATAGGATGTGACGACGTTCTTCGGGTCGGGGATGCGGACCAGCCGCAGCATGCGCTCAGCCCGCTCCAGGGCCTCCTTTTTGATCGGCCTCTCATAGCGCCTTACCAGAGGCACTTTTGAGGCGAATCTCAGCCAAATGTCGTCCGACTTCCTGATCATTCGCTTATAGAAACCTGCATGGTAGCGCATTTCTACCTTGCGTAGAACCCGGAATGGATCGGAAACGAAGCTCCCTTCGCACTGCGGGCAGCGGTCTAACTCCTCGGCCATGAGGGCGTGGCAACTCTCGCACTCTAGCTCGCCCTTGGCGGTCTTCTTGCGGTTGACTCGCTTGAAGGAGGCGATTTCCTTCTGCTCCCGGTCCATGTTCCGCAGGACCGCCTGGGCCAGCTCCTTCTTCTCGTGCACCAGGAGGACCTCGGATATCTGGTTCCCGGCCGGAAAGACCGGATTCAGGGCGCTCATCGGCTCCTGGAAGATCATGGAGATGTACTTGCCCCTTATCTTGCGCATGAACGCGTCGCTCTTGGAGAGCATGTCGTACTTGGAGAGGTGCTTGTCCATCTTCTCAGTGAGCTCCACCATCCGGGGATCGTCGGACTTGATGCCTGGTTCGGCCTTCAGCCTCTCGATCTCCGAATGCAGACGACGGACCTCCTCCACCTCGGCCAGGTCAGCCTCCAGCCGCTTTACCTTCGAATCTCCCTCCTTATGCTTGGGGTCGGTCTTGGCCTCGGAAATCTTGGCCTTGAGATCAGCTATCTCCTTCTCGCTGCCGCTGGGAGCCAGGAAGAGTATCTTTCCGCTTTCAATCTTGCCTGGAGGTTGGGGAATGAGGCGCAGGATACAATTGGCCGTGACGCTCTTGCCGCAGCCAGTCTCTCCCACCAGACCGAAGGTCTCTCCCGTCCTTATGGAAAAGCTGATCCCATCCAGGGCCTTCACTACCCCTTGATAGGTGTAGAAGTTCGTGTAAAGGTTGCGTATTTCCAACAGTGTCTCCTCTTGTGCCATTTTGATCACATCTTCCATGCTAACGACGCAACCTCGGGTCCATTATATCCCTTAGGCCATCCCCGAGTAGATTGAAGCCCATGACGAAGATGAAAATGAATATGCCTGGGAATACCCAAATCCACCAGGGGTTGTACTGCACCCCGTTGTATACGACCGTACCGATGAAGTAGTTGTGGCCGTCCGAAACCATCCTTCCCCACTCCGCGCTGCCCGGAGGCACGCCGAAACCGATGAAGCTCAGCCCAGCCGCCACCAGCACCACCACGCCAATGTCCATGGTGATCTGCACCAGCATCGGGGCCAGGGAGTTGGGCACGATGTGCCGGAACAGGATCCTGCTGCGCGTGGCGCCCACGGCCTTGGCCGCCTCCACGTAGACGTTCTCACGGACGGAGAGGACCTGCCCCCTGATCAGCCGCGCGTAGGGCGGCCACCACACCAGGGTAAGCGCCAGCATGATGTTGCCCAGGCTTATCATAGGGTCGGGACTACGGGGCAGGATAGCCACGATAGCCATGGCCAGTATGAGCCCGGGCAGGGACAGGAAGACATCCGTGATTCTCATCAGCAGCTCGTCTATCAGCCCTCCGTAGTAGCCGGCAATCGCCCCCAGCACTATCCCCACGATCGCTGCCACTAGCACCACGAACAATGCCACGTAGATCGACGTCCTCGCTCCCCAGACCACACCATAGTAGATATCGGACCCATACGTGCCCGTGCCCATAATGTGACCTTCCGCGCCTGGCGGCTTGGGCTGGGCGAAGTCCTTGGGGATGGTCATCGGCTCCCGGGGGTTGGATGGCGGGGCCAGCCAGGGTGCGGCCACGGCGATGATGATGACGAACAATACCATGGCCAATCCCACGAGCGCCAGTATGCTCTTGCGCATCAGATATAGAGAATAACGCAACTCCCTGATGCGCGGGGCCAGGGCCTTCCTGGAGATGCTTATTTGGCCGCTCAAGGACCGGCCCTGGGTGTTCTTGGTGCCTTGCATCCGCTCACCCCAGCCTGACCCGCGGGTCCAAAAAGGCGTACATTAGGTCCACTACAAGGTTAGCGAGCACATAGATTACGGCCGTCAATAGCACGAACCCCATGATGGAGGCCTGGTCCAGCGCCACTATGGCGTCAGTGGACCATTTGCCCAGGCCAGGCCAATAGAAGATGGTCTCCGTCAGCACCGCGCCGGTGAGCAGACCGCCGAAGGCGAGGCCGACCACCGTGGTCGTAGGAATCAGGGCGTTCTTCCGCGCATGCTTGTTGATGACCGCCTTCTCGGGCAGTCCCTTGGACCTGGCGGTCCTGATATAATCCTGGCTAAGCACCTCGAGCATGCTAGACCTCATGATCCTGGTGATTATTGCCAGGGTGCCGAACGAGAGGGTGACGGCGGGCAGCACGAGGTGCCATGCCACGTCCTGGAACATGATCCAATTGCCGCTGATGGCGGTATCGATGAGGTAGAACCCCGTATACGTGGTGAAGCCGCCCGAGTCGAGGTAGGTGCCAATTTCATAGCGTCCTCCGGATGGGAACAATTGCAGAGAGTAATAGAATGTATATTGGAGTATGAGGGCGAGAATGAAGATGGGGAGGCAGACGCCGGACAACGCCATGATCCTGGTGGCATGGTCCGTTGGCTTGTCCTTCTTGACCGCAGAGACCGTTCCCAGGGCGATGCCCGCAAAGAAGGCGATGATAATGCTCACCATGGTGAGCTCGAACGTGGCAGGGAATCTTTCAGCAATTATCGTGGTGACGGGCTGTTCGCGCTGGGATTTGGAGATCCCCCAATCCCCTTGGACGATACCGCCCAGCCAATACCAGTATTGAATGTAGGCCGGTTCGTCGAAATGGTATTTCGCCTCGATGGCGTGTATTTGCGGCTCCGTCATCCTCTCCGTGATGTAGGCAGCCTCGGGGTCTCCGCCAATCTGAATCAAGGAGAAAACCAAAATGGAGACGCCAATCAGAACCGGGATTAAAAGAAGCAGACGTCTGATAATGTAAACTGACATTCTCATGTCACGTCACCCTTTCTTTTGAACAGATTATTGCTATAAAAGCCTTTTTAACTACTGGGTATGCTCCAAGTCCACCTCTTTCGCAGCTTTTCGGCGGCCCTACTCCTTCCCGTGATTCCTCGATGAAGGATTGCATCGGATTTGCCCTAAGATCTTGCCCCGAGCAAGAATGAGCTGGCGCAGGCGGTCGGATGGTCGCCCTGCCCCATCATCATGGATCGAAAACCTAGGCTATCTCAGAAGGAAAAATAAGAGAAAGGGAAAATGGTTTAGAGGTTTGCGTCTGGCTGCTCAACCCTTACTGAGCACGTAGTAGTAGCCGCCGGTGGCAGCGCCACTGTAAGCCGGGTTGAAGTAGTAGCCGTTCACCCACGTGCGCTCGACATGGAAGTTCGTGGCCTGGAAGGTCCACAGGAAGTAGGCCTGTTCCTTCACGTAGTTTCCAATGTCGAAGTACTTCTGCTCCCTAACGGTCGGATCGAGCTCAAATGCCGCATCGATCACCATACCGGTTAGGATGTGGTCGTTCAGGCTCATCCTGAGCGCATAGGTGCCTCCCTCGAGATAGAACGGAGTGCAGAAGTTGTCCGGGTCTGGATAGTCCATTAGCCAGCCGAGGAAGAAGATAGGCACCTCACCATGCCGGACGGCCGTCAATAGGCCAGCAGACCAATCGAGGTTGTAGACACCGACGTGGATCTCTCCAGCGACTTTTCCCTGTAAGGTCAGCTTCTCGAGACCATCCTTCAACAGCAGCGCTGCGGACTCTCTCACAAGGTTTCCCGTGTTGTAGTAGATGTTGACGGTGAACCCTTTGGTGCCCCAGCTCATTCCGCTGGTGTTGTCTATGGCTGCGTTGAGATAGTCGGCTGCCGTCTGTAGGTTGAAGTCGTACGGCAACAACGATGCATTATATCCCATCATCCCTTGCGGAACGACCCCGTTGGGGGTGATCGCAGTGTCCAGCATGATGTCATGGTTAGCCTTGGCGTAGTCGAACGCGTGGACAAAGCCCATGCGTACCTGGACATCGTCGAAGAACCATGGCGTGATGGTGCCTACGTCAATTACCGTCGAGGGCTTGATGTCGTGGTTGAACCCGACGAAGTCGACGGCCATCTGACCATGCCCCTCGTCGATCCTGAGGTAATTCTTGTTCCTTACATCGTTGGTGTATTGCCTCGGAACGTAGATGGAGTCAGCATCACCGGAGAACAGCATCATCTCCCTGGTGGCGACATCGTCGACACGCTTGATGATGACGTACTTCAGAGCCGCCGGGGTCTGGTGGTAGTTGGCGAACCTCTCCATCAGCACATACTGCCCGACCTTCCACTCCTTGAGGGTGAACGGACCGGTACCGCATTCATGGTTGGCCAGGTAGGGGTTGTACGCTTGTCCACGCACCACGCCACCATGCGCCTCCACGAACGTCTTGGAGATGATGGACGCGACTGAGTGAGCCATGGCCTGGTTGAATGCAGGGTAAGGCTGGATGAGGTGTACAACCACTGTGCTGGAATCGATGATCTCGACTGAGGCGTTGATTAGGTCTTGCGGGGGCACGCCAGATGGGTTGATGTCAGTGTTGGACCAGTTCCAATAATCCGGGATCATGAGCGCACCCAGTAAACAACCAGGTCCATCAGGCGAGTTCATCATTATGGTCCTCTCCAACGAGTATTCCACATCGGTGGCGGTCATTATTTCGCCATTGTGGAATTTGACGTTGGGCCTTAGGTGGTAGGTATAGTTCAGCCCATCCGCGGAGATGCCTCCGTTAGCGATCGTGGGAACACTCGTTGCCAGGAGTCCCTTAAGGTTCACTGCGCTGGCGCCATCATACCAGACTAGTCTCTCGTAGACATTGTCGAGGATCTCCCCGCCGCCGGTCTCATAGTCGTAGGCCGGGTCCAGGGGATCTGGGTCAGCTATGTTGGCAACGACGAATGTATCACGGTTCTTCACACCGCCCGACACGGGTTGGATGACCACTGTACTGAAGTATTTCTCCTGCACAGTTCCCTGTCCCTGCACGATGCAGAAGACCGGGAACATGGACCTCACTGCACCCGTGAAGGTGTGGTTCACCAGGGCCTTGTCCGCGAAGGACCCATTGACCGGGGCGGATCCGTCGCCGAAGTTCCAGGTGAGCTTGGTGATGTAGTCGGAAGCGGCAACGATGGCCGATCCGTCCCAGCCATAGGCCTTGGAGTCTCCAGCGGTAATGTTGACCTTGTCGCCCGTCTTGACGACGTCAGCCGAACCGGCAATCAGCGCGATTGGCTTGGTGTTGTTGGTCGGCGCGGACGGTGCCTCTGGATTGGTTACCTCGATCTTTACGAGAGAACTCCACGTGTCCGCCGTAGCCCCCTTGTCATCTTCGACCTGCAGGACTGCAATGAAGTTGCCAGGGTTTGCATATGTATGAGAAACGCTGGCCGTCGTGGTCTGTTGCGAGGACGTGCTGTCTCCGAACCACCAATTGTACTTCGCTATGCTTCCATCAGGGTCTGAGCTTGCTGAGCCGTTGAACACGACTGGGATGCCCAATGAGACGAAGTTCGAACTCACTGAGATCTTTGCCGTGGGGCCCTTGTTACCCCCTCCCACCACGAGGAACACGCCCAGGACCGCCGCCAAAACAACTATGACGGCAACGACAATGACCAAAGTCTTGTTCTTTGTGCCCTTGAGCTTATCCTCTGATGGAAGAGGCTTTGCGCCTTCACCTTCCATTAACTTTCCTCCTTTCTTCTCCCATACTCAAATGGTAGGGAAAACTGGTCTGGAATAGAGGTTCGTTGCTATATATAACTTGTCGGCACCCAGATGGTTAGCCAACAGGTGAAAGGTCAATTGTTCGGCCACCCCCGTGGCGAACCCCTGGTACCCCCCTTACTATCTTCGATTCAAAAGACGGTTGTCCCATAGTGCCTTGACACTGTACTCCAAGACGAAGGTTCAATAGCGGGCGACCTCCCCTTTCATCCCTATTCGCCATGATATTGGTCACCGCCCGCCAGTTAGATTGTTGAGAACATCACCAACATCCCGGTGGAAAGATGTTTCATGGCCTTCGTGAACCATTTATGTGTCCGTTTCTTTGACGTTGGAATGTGGGTATCGAGAGAGTCGTCGAGGACATCGCTCCATATCGTGCTCCATAAGATGCGATGCTTCGAAAGGATGTCAGTAAATCTGGACTGGATCAAGGTGTCCACAGAAAGACCTGAATCGGGTTCCTCTCGAAGATTATCTTCCGAGCCCACTTGAGCTTGCGCCTCTTCCTTTCAAGGTCCTTGCCCTCCGCCCTGCGTGGGTTCTCGAAATCGAACCCCAGGAGGTTCACCCTCCGCGCTCCGAAATGACGAGCGAGTTCCACCGCCCGGTCGCCGTCGGTGAACCCACCATAATTCCTCCGTCCATCAAAGGGGGTCGATTGGGTCGTACCGACGATCGGCCCTCGGAAGCGCGGGACGATCTCCTTCACCTTCGCTGTGTTATCTCCATGAGCGAGGACTACGACCACCGCCCCCGATCCATTGGCCATGAGCTGAGGTTCCACCTCGCCATCGAGATCGGTGACGATGATGTCCGGCCACAGGCGACGGTGCATCAGAGTGCTCGTAGCCCCATCAGCCGAGATCAGCGTGCCGCGAGGTGAGAGCGCGTCCAGGTCGGAATCGAGGTTCGGACCGTCGCCGCATACCGTCGCCTCCCAGCCAACGATCCTCTCCAGGCAGATGTCGTCGCATTCCTCCTTTCCGGCCAAGAGGGAGTCGAGAATGGCGGCCGATTCCTCATCTTTCTGGCGAGAGAAACCGAACTCCCGCACGATTTCCAGATAAATGGGCTCCCATTCCGTGAATTGCACTCCAACCACCTAGTTGGAGGACTCCACGCCCTCCGACGATTCGCTCTCCGCCAAGGCTTGAGGGGATTGCGCCCGCATGGCGAAGTTCAGCAGGCCTCCGAATGTCGCCAGTAGGAAACCGGTCACGATCTCCAGGACGATGAATGCCTCGTTGTAGTGACGGTAGTTCAGGAAGTACATGATGGCGTCGATCGCACCTTGGCTGATGAACCCTATGGCGAACACCGAGAGAGTGACAACGATGAAGGTCCAATGTACCTTGCCAGTGAGGAAATACTGGTTGACGAACTTGCCGGTGGCATAGGAGAAAACGGCGAATATGCAGAGCCATAGCATCGCCCCTAGGAAGAGTAACATCTGAAGCGCCAGGTCGTTGGACTGGGCGCTCCGCGCCGCATCCAGACCGTAGGTGATCCCTCCGATAAGGAGGATGACGGACAACACCGCAAAGGGGATCATCTGCGAGCCTGAACGGATGGCCCGCCCCGTGCGCAGGAAGCCTTGCTCGATCCTCTCGCCCACCTTGTAGGCGTAGAAGATGAGATACAGGCCAAGCACCATGGCGATGGCTCCCAGCCCCATTTCCGATATCAAACCGAAAGAGGGAGTGGCCATGTACTGGAAGAACTTGGGGAAGACCGCGAACATGCCCAGGACCGTCAGCACCAGACCGATAGGCGGGAGCACCCGCTTGCGCACCTTGTCGTCCTGGAACATCTTCAGGAGGATGTAGTAGGTGCCTTCCACGGTCGGCGCCTGCTTCACGAAAACCCGCTTGACCGAGTCGACCTTGACCCGGGAAGCGACCATGGGGAAAATGTACTCGTCCTCGGCCCCGTCGCTGACCAGCACCACCCGGTCGGGCTTGATCATCTCGAGCACGTTCTCCAGCTGAGTGGCGAGCACCAGATCCGATTCGTAGCCGACCTTGACATCGCCGCAGATGGTCGCGATCTCTGCATCGATGCCCTTCTTGATCATCTCCTCGTAGATGCTGATGGCCGCCAGGATGGTGTTCACGTCCGAATCCTCAGGGTCCTTGAGACCCAGCCCCATGGCTGCGTCTATGTTCTCCTGCCTGCCCACGAACGGGCTGTTGAGACCGGCCTTGGACCCGAAATCGTCGTCCCGGTCAACGCTTAGGACCAGTATCTTCATCCGCCTCTCTATCCAGTATTGCCATATTTTAATCTTTTCTTACCAAAGATGTCCCCGGTCCCATCCAGGTGGTCCTGATGCAGGCCATTTGTCCCCTTTTCCCCAAGGGAACGCATCCTATGAAGGCATAAGTCAGCGACCGCGCCTCTAGATCCGTTCCAGGAGCATGGAAGTCATCCTCAATCCGGACCACCGGGGCGAAAAGGATTATTATCATGTACGGGGGTTCTCAGTAGATTTGATGGAGAGAAAACCGGGATTCAAGGAGTGCCCTCGATGCGGACTGAGGAACAAACCCTCGGTCGCCCAGTGTGATTTCTGCGGCTGGGAATTCCAGGGCGCCACCGACGAATGGTCCTCTCATGTGAAAGTACTGGAGACGCTCAACCGAGAGACCGATTCCATAGTCCTGGACGACGAGCTCTCCAAGAAGATCGAGTCTACCATCGTTCACACCAGTCGGGAAGTGATGGCGGCCCAACGCACCGAGCCTCGAGGATTGGCGAATACCGACTCGCCGGTGAGCGAGGATGAGCTTCGGTCAGCGGGCAAGAAATGGACAGCGGACCACATGACCCCGGTGGACATGCCCTCGGCGGAGATGCGCGAGGTCAAAGCCTTCGTAGACACCATGATCGGCCAGCCGATCTCTGAGCCACCCGTCCCCTCACCGATGGCCGAGAAGCAGGTGGTCGAAGCCCCGATCAGCCCGATCGGGGAGCTTCGCTCGGAGCTACCTGTGGCCAAGGTGAGCAGATTCGGCAAGAACATGAGGCTGCCAGTGGGGATCATGGCCGCGGGTGTAGTGGTATATTTGGTCGCCTTGGAGCTCTATTCCATCACCGCTTTGGATACGCCTGTGGGATGGGGCGTGGCCATCGCCGGAGCCTTGACCATCACCCTGGGGGCGGGCTTCGCTTACGAAGCTCGCGAAATGGGGAGGGGTCCGGTCGAACGGATCATTGGCACAGTCGAAAGTGCCCCCAACGAAGTGGTCATCTGTCCAAAATGCAACGAACTGGTGAGCGAGAGAGCGGACTCTTGCCCCAACTGCGGGGCCAGATTCCACGACATGGACTAAGGTTGGAGTAGGTGCAATGAAGATCATCTGGCATGGCCATTCCTGTTTCGAGGTCTCTGACAAGGTCACGGTGGTCATCGACCCTCATGATGGGAAATCCCTGGGCATCAAGACGCCCTCGGTCAGGGCGGACGTATTGTTGATCAGCCACGATCATTTCGATCATAACTGCTCCCGCGTCGTGAAAGGCGACTTCGTCACCATGAGAGAGCCGGGAAAGAAGGAGCTGAAAGGGGTCAAGGTGCTGGGACTACCGGCCTACCACGACGACGCGGAGGGGACGAAACGAGGCAAGGTCACCCTCTTCAGATTCGACATAGGAGGCATACGTTTCTGCCACTGCGGCGATCTTGGGCAAGACCTAGGTGATCAGCAGGTGCAGGCGTTGGGCAAGGTGGACGTGCTTTTCGTTCCGGTGGGTGGGGTCTTCACCTTAGATGGGGAAGGGGCGCAAAGGCTCGTGGACCGGCTCCAGCCGAAGGTGGTGGTCCCCATGCACTTCCGCATCGGAGGGCTTTCGCTCTCAATCCAGACGGTGGATGGGTTCCTGGCTGGTGTTCCTGAGAATAGAGTGAGGCGAGTGGGCAACGAGGTCGATCTTGAGAAGGAGGACCTGCCGGAGGACACGGAATACTGGGTCTTCTCGCCGTGAGCGCTCCTATCTGCAATGAAGGGTTCTATTGAGGACCTCTAGATGAGGTAGAGAGCATCCTCGACCCGGCCGAGCTCGATGGGGGTGCTCTTGTTGCCTACCACTCCTCCTTTGGAGTTGGCGATCATGCAGGCCCCGACCAGGGGCGCCCCATAGTTGAGCGTGCCGATGGCGGCCGGGACATTGAAGACGCTTCGAACGAGTTCTATCTCGGCCGGCGTGCTCGCTGGGTGACATAACGCTCCTTTGTCGGTGACGATGCAGGCCGAACCGACCGTCTTATGCTCGGCGATCGTTCCCTGATGCAGCTCGACCTGGAGCGTGTCCTCGATAGCCTTGAGGGTCTTGCGTCCCAGATCAGGGTTGGCCAGCGCCCCATGGTCATTGACCAGGATGTTGTTGCCCGAGGCGTTGATCTTGTCCGCGATGCGGTACACCGGGAGGAAACGGGAGAGGTGCTCCACCTCGGCATTGGTAGCCATGTTCGTGACCACCGCTCCGTAGGAGTTCATAGAGAGAAGTGAACCGATGAGGTTAGTGCTGCCAACGGTGGCGCGCTCCACCTTCACTTGCAGGACTTCGGTGATGTCCCTGATCAGTGAATCGGGGGCGTCACGCGGAACGAAAGCGTACTCGTCGTTTGCCGCACAATGAACCCCGACGTAGGGATTGCCAAGGTAATGGGAAAGGCGCAACATTCGCTATGCCATCACTCTTCGGGCAGGGAGACCTCGACCAGTCCGTCCTCGAACTTGACCGCTTTCACCCTGACCTTCGCCGGCGGCTTCTGTATGCCCCTGGCCCAGACCAACTCGTTGAGCTTCTGGTCGATCCAAACGTCCTCAGGCTTTGCCTTCATATGCTTGGCCACATGCACGCGGATCTCGTTCACCGCTTTCCTCGATTTCTTGGAGCGGGGCGAGGCCTTGGCCGTCAGCAGGGGAATGATCATGATCTGCTCTTCTTCGGCCATGCGCATCACTCCTTCAGCTTGTTGCGCCGCCAGGTCCTCCGCTTCGGGTGGCGGAGGAAGGTGCGGTTGGTACGCATCATGACCCAAGCAGGGACTCTGCGGTTCTGCTTGACCTTTCGAAGTAGGCGCGTTTTCATCGCCGGGGGTTTGTTCCTCGTCATAACTGTCACTTCCTCTCTATGCTGATCTCTCTCTTCTGGGGTGCTACCTTGCGCAGGATGGTCTTCAGCATGGCATCGTCCACCTGCTGACTGATTCTTCCCGCCTGCACGAGCGCAATGAGCTGGTCCTCCACCGAGCGAGCGATGTCCGGATAGGCCATCTTCAGGGTGGCCAACCGGTCCCTTGCCTCGTTGGTGAGTATCTGACGCATGATCGCCTGCTTCTGCTGGTCGACCTGACGTTGCTGCTCCGCGGCCATCATCTGCTGCTCCTGTTGATGTTGCAGTTGGGCCATCTTGCGGCGCCGTAGTTCCTCCAGCTCGTTGTCCTCCATTTCGCCCCCCTCATTTCTTCTGTGAATCCGTGATCTCCTTGGCCAGCGCGTCCAGCATCTTCTGCCCTTTGGGCGTTATGACGCGGCCCTTGTTCTTGTTCTTCGCCACCAGACCGCTCGCCTCCAGCTGCATGATGCACTTGCGAGCGATGTTGCGCGAGCCCTTGACCGCCTTATTCGGTCTCGAACCGCGATCAGCGAAGCCACCGTATTCCTCGGCTAAACGGGAGCTTCCGATGGGTCCCATGATGTACACCTTGCGCAGAATCGAGGCTGCGCGCGTGTGCCACCAGTCTCGTTGTGCTGGTGCCTTTTCAGTATGCCTTCCCGTGCGTGCGAACTCCGCCCATTCAGGCGGCTTGATCGTGTCGATCTCCCGCAGCTTTATCGCTGTCTTCTCGATCAGCTTATCCGCGGGGACGTCGTAGACTGTGACCATTCTGACCTACCTCTGATTGAGTGTAACTCGTCTCAATCGTCGGACAACTCAGGCCGCCTAACTAGGTCCCATTATAAAAGTGTTTTCCCGGTAGGGGACTTGATCGGGAGCTGCTGGTGCGTGCGGCGTGCGAGAACCGGCCTCATCTATGTGTTCCTTAGGGTCCGCCGCCCTCCACCGAGATGCGAGCGACCCTATTCGTTCTTGCAGCGGTTTCTCGACACCAGGAGGGCCACTGTCGCCACGGCCGCGATGGTCCTCAATGAGCGAGGGGTAGGTCGCGGGAGCAGTCTTGAAGTATGCCTTCCGTCGTTCCTTGACCCGTGAAGACGATCATCGCCATGACCGGCTCCTCGGGCTCGGTCTATGGGATCAGATTGCTCAGGACGCTGGCTGGAGAGAAAGTGCTCATCGTCTCGGGCACTGGCAAGCGGATCCTTGAGTACGAGACGCATTTGAGAAAGGAGGAGGTCATGGCCCTTGCCGACCGGACCTATGAGGACTCCGACCTCTTTGCCGCCCCCGCATCGGGCAGCTACTCGTTCGACTCAATGGTCATCATCCCCTGTTCGGAGAGCACCTTGGCCAAGGTCGCGAACGGGATCGCTGACACCTTGATCACCAGGACGGCGGCCGTGGCTCTCAAGGAAGGGCGGAGGCTCATCCTCGTGCCTCGCGAAACACCAGTGAGCGCGATAATGCTGGAGAACGAACTGAGGCTCGCTCGTCTGGGCGTCGCCATACTGCCAGCATCTCCGGGCTTCTATCCTCGGCCAGAAAGCGTAGAGGACATGGTCGATTTCGTGGTGGGCAAGGTGCTGGACCGGCTCGGCGTCGGGCACGAGCTTTTCAAGCGCTGGGAATGAGCGAAGAGGGATGGAAGGCGTTCCCCCGCAGGTCCTTGGACCGCAGAGCTTATTCTTTCTTCTTGCCCTCGGCCTTCTCCTTCGCCTTGGCGATCATCTTCTCCTCGCGGCCTACGCGCTGCAGCCGACCGGGCGCCCACCAATTCCACTTGCCCAGCAACGAGATTATGGCGGGCACCAGGTAGATGCGGACGACGGTCGCGTCCACTAGAATAGCGAACATGAGCGCGAAGCCGAACTCTTGTAGCAGCGAACCCTGAGAGAGCATCAGCGTGCCGAAAGCTCCGGCCATGATCAGGCCGCAGGCGGTGATGACCCCGCCGGTGTGCTCCATGGCATGGACGATGGCGTCATTGGTCTCCCTGCCCTTGGACGCCTCTTCCCGTATGCGGGTGGTGATGAAGATGTCGTAGTCCATACCGATGCCCAGGCATATGACCAGGAGGATCATGGGTATCATCCACAGGACCGGTACCCCTTGGCCGTACTGGAACACCACCATGGTGGCGGCGATGGTCCAGGAAAGGCTCAGCAATATGGTGATGATGGACCTCAGGGGACTGATCATCGATCCCAGGACGATCATGAGCACGAGGTATATGCCTATGACCACCACCACCCCGATGAGGTTGAAATCGCCCTGCACCATGTTCGAGATGTCGTACATGGAGGCGGTCGCACCTCCCACGTAGGTTGCCAGGATGCGCGGGTCCTGCCTATCCAGGTTGGCCGCGATGACCCTGATCTGGTTGATGGAGTCGATGGATTCCTTGGCAAATGGCTCGGCCTTGAAGACCACGGTCATCAGGACGGCGTGAGTGTCGTTCTTCCCCACCATGCCCCGCATGATCCCCTTGAACACCTCTTGCTGCTGCAGCGGATAGTGACTCAGGTTCCACCATTGGAAGCTCGGATCTCCCAGGGGACGGGTAGGACTGAGAACGCTTTGCACGTTCCTCAGGTTGCCAAGCTGCATGGTGAGGTTGTCGATGGAGCGCATCTCATTGACCGAGAAGTTGTTGTTCACCACCACTGGATAGGTCATGTTCAGGGCCACCTGAGTGGGGGTGGTCTTGCCCGCTCCAAAGCCGTGACTCAGGACTTCCAGGCCCTGCTTGCTCTCCGTGTCGGGCATGGCGCTTATGAAATCGTAAGAGGTGTCCAACGTCAGCACCATGTAGGTAGTGGGGATGGAGATGAGCACCGCTGCCACCACGAGGATCTTGGCGTGCTTGATGGAGGCCTTGGCGGCCTTAACGAAGTAGCCATCCTTCAAGGACTTCTTCATCTTGGGTATGAGCTTCGAAGGCCAGAATACCCTATCGCCCAGGAGCATGAGGACCGAAGGAAGTAGGGTCAATGAGGCCAACAGCGCGATGGTGATCCCGAACGCCAGCCCGATCCCCATGGACTTGAGCATGGAGAAGCGGCCGATGGCGAGGACGCCGAAGCCGATTATCACGGTCGCGCCGGAAGTGGCGATGGACTCGCCCGCCCAGGTGACCGAGGTTCGGACGGCGTCCTCCTTGTTCAGCCCCCTCAGCCTTTCCTCGCGGTAGCGCGAGAGGATGAATATGCAGTAGTCGCACCCTGCCCCCATCATCGAGGTGATGAGCAGCATGAGCACGCTGTAGTGCACCGACATCAGGTAGGAGAGGAAGAAGATCGCTGCATAGCTCATGCCTAATGCCACTCCGATGACCATGGGAGGGATGGAGGAGGCGACAAAAGAACGGAAGAAGACCCCGATCAAGACCAGGACCAATAGAATGGTGAAGGGATCGACGCGGCCCACGTCCTCGTTGGTCGCGTTCTGGATATCCACGCCGAGGGGGTCGTTGCCGGTGACATACACCCTTATTCCGACCTTTCCAGCGATGGCCTGTTTCACGATATCTCGAACGATCGGCACCGCCTTGGCCCCGGCAGTCGAGTCCTTGAAAAGCAGGGGGATGATCATGGTGGTGTTCTGCGGGGTGTTCACGAAGCCGTTGACCACGGCCTCGATGGGGGGGATGGGGAACTCGGGTATGGTGTAGTTCTCCACCAAAGATCGGGCCATGTCATTCCAGAACTTCTGTGGCATGTTGGTGGGATACTGCCCCACCTCGGCCACCAACCAGGCCTTGGCGCCGGTCTGAGAGACGATGAGCCCGATCGCGAACTGGGTTATGGCCTCTGGATCCCTATAACTCTGCCAACCCAGCTGTTGATAGATGGCCAGGACGAGCTGCCCTTGCGCGCCGCCGATGGCGGTGGCGAAGTCTTGGACCGAAAGACCGACCATGAGCCTGAAGTCGGGCTCACTCGGCGCATGAGCGGTGGTGTTGTTCCATCGGCCATGGAAGATGTCAAAGTAGAGATGCACCATCTGTCTTTCCTGCACAGTAACGTTCGGAAGGAGGACGTCGATGGCCGCGGAAAACAATGCCTTGTCCACCTGGTTGATGTAGTGATAGTCGGCGAAATCGCTAAGGTCGAAGCCGTACCGGACCAGGGTGAGGAAGATGCGCATCTCTTCGTCGAAGAAAGGCATCTGGACGAAGCCGCCGAAAGCCTGACTGATTGAATGCCCCGCCCTGATGTCCGGATTGGGCGTGGCTATGCTAGCGTTCCAGGCCTCGGTATAGTTGCCGAACCACGTCTGCGCGATCATCCTTTCGGTGGCGTTCATCCTCGCATATACCGGCTGCAACGCCAACACTGTCTGGTCATAGGCCAAGGAATCGACCACTAGCGGAGGCAGGGGCGCGCTGGCGTTGATCTGCTTCCAGATGCTGAGATGGATCGACGGGATGCCGTAGAGCACGAAGACCGTAACGTTGGTCTCGTTGAACAGCGTCCTATATCCCAGAGGCAGCTCGAAGAGCATGAATGCGGTGAGATTGGTGGTGTTCCAGGCGATGTGATATCCCTGGTTCATGGCCCCGAGCAAGGGCGCGGTGAGCGTGGCCGTCATGTTGTAGATGGAAGAAGCGATGGCCGTCGCTCCGATCTGGGACTTGATCTGAGAAGCGGTCCGATTGAGGATATCCAGGGTCGCTTTCTTGGTGGCGTTGTCGAATACGTTCGGGCTGGTGATGACGATGATGGTGGAAGCGGACTCGACCCCGCTGGTGAAATGCTTGTTGATGAAAGCTGTGGCTTCAGAGGAAGGCAGATCCGCCGGGGCCATGCCCGTCTCCTCGTACTGCACCGCATCGAAGGCCTTCGGGGCGAAATAGGCTGCCGGAAGCAGGAGGATAATCCATATGGCGATGATCAATTTGTAGCGTTTGATGACCGTGTTCGCTATCTTCTTGAAGACCATTCTCAACCCACCTTCGAATCGAACCTCGCCGATCGCGCATGGGATATATTCGCGACCGATTCCCGCCTCGTCTCCTCGGACCGATTTGGGCGAATACTAGCGGATTGGAATAAAAAACCTTGGCCATTGATTTCTGATCGGGGTCGCTTCACTCGATATAGATCGCCGGGCGTCTGGGCTGCGCTCCCCTGGCCTTGCGCTGCGGGTCCGGGACCTCAGGGTCGTCCGGTCTGTGAACGAGAATGTCACAGCCTATTTCTGCCGCCAGGAATGGGGCCGCCTCCATGAGATAGCGCACCTCGTCGAAGAGAACGCTCAGCCTTTCCAGCTCTGCTGAAGAACGCTTCATCAGGTCCTCGGCCTTTCGACGGGCGAAGTCCGCTGCTTCCTTGCCCCGCTTCTTGATCTCCTCGTCGCTCATGACCGCCTTCGTGAGATTGGGCACGCTGAGATGCTTCTCTCTGGCCATGCCAAGCGCTTTGAGGCATACCCTTGATTTCCATTCTGGGGAGGTGTAGAGGTGCACGATCTTCGGCTTGATGCCCGTGACCTTGAGGATCTCGTTGATGTCATCCAAGACCGAACGAAGGAACGCCTCTGCCTCCTCTGCCTGGCGGTCCACTTCACCTGGACGAACCCGTGGAAACTCCTCCGCAGAGACCAGTCCCTTCGACCCGATGCTCGACCACAGTTCCTCCGCCAGGTGTGGAGTTATCGGGGTCATGCAACGCACCCATATGTCCAGGACGCGTTTTGCGACCTCGCCGTTGCAGCCCCCCCGCCGGGAATACCAGCGCACGTCGTTGAGCATCTCGAAATAGATGGTATTGGCCAGGGTGCGCAGGTCATAGTCCTTCATGCAGTCGTGGATCTCCGCGATGCGAGTGTTGATGCGGGAGAGCATCCAGCGATCGGCATCCGTGAGCTCCTCCAGGCACTCCAGGCGATCCAGTTCGGCGACCGTGGATATGATCCGATCGATCCGCCCCTTGTAGTTCTCGACCGCCTCCTCCTCCCATTCCACATCCGCGAAGGGCGAGGCGATGTGCGTGTAGTAGAAGCGCATGGAGTCCACGCCGAAGCGCTCGGCCGCGCCCGGTATCGGTTGAGCTCCGCCCTTGGATTTGGATATCTTACCCCCCTTTCCAACGATGTACCAATGGACCAGTATCCCCTGGGGCCAATGCCTCTTGTCCATGATCGCTACGTGATTCATGAGGAAGGCGGGGAAATGCACCGTCATGTGCTCCTTGCCGCCCAGATTGATGTCCAGCGGGTACCAGTACTCTACTTCTGCCCGCATGGCCTCCAAAGTGCTGCTGGCGATGCCGCTTCGCTCTGCCACCTCTTCCCTCAGCCCTCTACCCAGATAGACATGGTCCAAGACCTCTTCCGTCAGCTGTTCCGCTTGCACCTCGCCTCTGGAAACGAAATGGGATATCAGGTAGAATGCAGGGTATAGCGTGGAATCGGAAATGGCCTCGATGATCCACTTCTCGTCGAATGGGAAAGGGGTGCCGAGCCAGTTGCCCTGTCTTACACAGGCCCTCTCCCGGAACCAATCCAGCACCCCGTCGATGTTCTGAGAGTATTCTTGGGGCATGATGTGCATGTTCTTGGCCTGCTCCTTGCTCTCCGAGGTGAGCAGGGGATTGGCATAGTCGATGAACCATTGGTCAGGGACTTTGCGGATGACGACCTTGCCCCCGCAACGGCATATGACCTCCTCCGAGAGGTCGTAGAACAGAACCGCTTCGCCGGTGGAGAGCATCATCGCCCGGATCTTCTCCTTGGCCGTCTCCACGGGCATGCCCGCGAACTCCTGGCAGTTGGAATTCATCTTCCCGGTGTGGAAGCCAGCCTTGTATATCTCCTTCTTCGCCTCCAGGAGCTGAAGGTCCCCCGACCTCTTGATGCCCATCCTCTCCACGATCTCGACGGCCGGCAAGGGCCCCCATCCTTTGGTCTCGATGATGGCGATGGGGACGATTGCCCGAACCTCAGAAGGGTCGAGTCCGAACTTGGCCAGAGTCTCTGGGTCTTCCTGGATGTTCTTGAGAGCGATCCAATCGTCCGGTGCGTCGGAGGGCACGCTCGTCACCAGTCCCGTCCCCACGTTGGGGTCGCAGAAGGAAGCAGGAAGCACCATGATCTCGCGATGGATGACCGGCGCGATGCATTTCGCTCCGACCAGATCGCGGCCATTGATTGTGCCCACTTGTTCCAGATCGTCCATCTGATAGCGGAGCTTGTCCAACGCCGGTTGGCTGATGACCCAGGTCTCGTCCCCTTTCCTGACTTTGGCGTAATCGACGTCCGGGTTGATCCAGAAGTTGGTCTGTCCGTAGACCGTCTCCGGGCGCAGCGTGGCCGCCATGAGGTGCAGGTCGCCGCATCTGAACTTGAGCAGGGTGTATTCCTGCGTCTCGGCGTTGCCTCCACGTTGAAGGTCGGTCTCGGAAGCATCGATGGCCACCGGTCCGCAGGACACGCAGGCTGGCGCAAAATATGGTTTCTGGATGAGAAGTCCTTTCTCCATCAACTTACGGAACTGCCATTGGATGAACTTGCCGTATTCTGGATAGATGGTAGAGGTGAAGCGACGCCAATCGGCCAGGAATCCGAAGCGACGCCAGTAGTCGTTCACGTAGACCTCGTTGAAGAACTTGACCACCTTGATAGGGTCCTGCAGTTCTTCCAGTCTGTCCTCGGGGCAACCGTTGTAAAGGAGGTACTCGATGGTTTGCCGGTCGTTGTTGCGCACGCGCTTGGCCAGACTAATAGCGCCGTTGCCAGTGGCATGAGTGCCCACGGGGAAGAGAACGTTGAATCCGGTCATTCGCTTGTAGCGGGCGATCGAATCCACATAGGTGTATCCCCGCATATGGCCGACGTGCAAATAGCCGGTCACGCCTGGATAGGCGAAGATGATCATGAACTTGGGGCGACCGTCTGGATTCGACTCGTTGAGTCTGGCGGAATACCATTGCTCCTGCCATTTTGCCTCGATGCGAGACCAGTCGTCAGCCATCGGATCACCTTTTGCCGGTTATGAGGGTGGCTGATAAATAGGGTTTCGGTGGTCGTTTTTCATGCCGGGGCGCAATCCTAGTAATGGCGCCAGGAGGTTCGTGTTCGGCTTGGTATGACTTCGTATGACAATGACGCAAATATTTATATATTCGGGTAAGACATTCATATGACAGTCTACGCTGCGGACACTGGTGAGAACGATGGACGGAGAGAGAATAACCCTTCGGCTAGAGCCGGAAGACCTCGAGCTTCTGGACAGCTTCCTAGAGAAGCGCCCGGAATTCGCTTCGAGATCGCAGCTCGCCCGAATGGCGATCCGCGCGTTCATTGAAGGGGCACAAGTATCATCGGTGTCAGAGGAGAGGGGCAACCGTGTGACGGTGGAGCTGCCAAGGGCTGCGCTCTTCGTCGTCCAAGCGATGGTGCGAGAAGGCGTCTACAACTCCGTCGGTGGGGCGATCGAGGAGACAGTCCGGAAGGAGTTCCTCAAGCCGGAGTACCTTGAAGAGATGAAGAAGAGGGTGCTCGAGGCGCGGGACGCGGTTAAGATGCTCCCCTAGAGCGGCAAGGACGAAAGTTGGGCTGTCTGGCAGGTTGCTGGGCAGAAGGGATGGGGTGCACGGTTTCAACGAACCGTTAGGTCACCTGCTCCTGAAAGATAGACCGGGAGGCCTGGGGACATGGACAAGAGCGCAAGAACTGAGCAGATCGTGACGATGCTCAGCAAGGGCATGATCGAGCCCAAGATCACGGTAGTTGGGTGCGGTGGTGCCGGGAACAACGTGGTGCAAAGGATATACGAGGACTGCAGGACCAGAGTGGAGACCGTCGCTGTCAATACCGACGAGAAGAAGCTGGATAGTATCGAAGCGAGCAAGAAGGTATTGATAGGAAAGGACATCACTCAAGGCTTGGGCGCTTGCGGCTTCCCCGAGGTGGGGGAGTACTGCGCCGAGAGGGCGAGGGACGCCTTCAAGCAGGTCCTGGACGGTAGTGACATCGTCATCATAGTGGCAGGGATGGGCGGCGGCACCGGGACCGGGGCAGCGCCGATCATCGCCGAGGTGTCCAAGGAGCTAGATGCGGTGACGTTCGCGATCGCCATCAACCCGTTCTCATACGAGACCGAGAGGTTGAAGAAGGCGAGCGAGGGCATTCGCAGGCTGCGTGAGGTCACCGAGACCACGGTGGTGCTTGACAACGATCGTCTGCTGCAGTTCGCGGGAGACAGTCCGATCTCAGAGTCCTTTGCGGTAATGGAACGTTCCATCATCAAGATCATTGACTCTCTTTGCCTGCAGATCGGTGAGTCGTTCATCAGCCAAATCACTCCAGAGATCGAGGAGATGGTGCAGAAGATCGACGAGGAGGATATGTGCGGGCTATCGCCGCTCGCCACCCCCGAAGCAGAGCTCATCCACGCCTCCATCGGTGAGCTGGATGACAAGGATGTGGGTGGAGGGTTGGGCGATCCGTTGATGCTGCGCTAGAGTGAAACGCCTGCCTTTCAGACCTCCGCGGGCCCATTCCGGCCCGCGCACCCTACCTTTTCTGATCTGAACGACGTCGGACAGAGACATCTCTCTCGACTGCACACTTATTAATTACCAAGGGAATCAAGCCGCATGCGTTTGGCCGTCCTCATCAATCCCATCGCGGGCATGGGCGGGAGCGTGGGGCTCAAAGGGACCGATGGAGACGATGTCATACGCGAAGCTGTCCGTAGAGGCGCGAGGCCTCTGGCGGAGGACCGCATGCGAACCGCATTGACGTCCGCTGGGGACCTAACGCAAGCGGAGATCATTACGTGCGGAGAGCCAATGGGGGAGAACGCGCTCAGCTCCCTGAGCATTGGTCATGAGGTGGTCTATATCACTTCAGATGATCCCAGTGCCAAGGACACGCTGCAAGCCTGCGGACGGTTCCTAGATAGAAAGGCGGAGTTGCTTCTGTTCGCGGGAGGGGATGGCACGGCCAGAGATGTACTCGATGCCATCGGCACGTCGATTCCGGTGATAGGCGTGCCTTCCGGGGTCAAGATGCATTCCGCGGTCTTCGCCAACTCCGCTAGGGACGCTGGTGCCCTGCTCTCTAGCCACCTTAGAGCCAAGCTCCAGCTCCGGGAAGCGGAGGTCATGGACATCAACGAGGAAGCCTATCGTCGAGGAAGGCTGAGCGCCAAGCTCTATGGGTACCTCCTCATGCCCTATGACCGCAGACTGGTCCAACCGATCAAAGGAGAGGTGGAAGGGCTCAGTGTGGAGGAGGAGAAGGAGGAAATAGCGGAGTATTTCGTCGAGAAGCTGGATCCTTCCGCTCTCTACGTTCTTGGACCTGGCACGACCTTGGCTGCCGTGGCGCAGCGCATCGGCCTAGAGAAGACGCTTCTAGGTGTCGATCTCATCCAGAATAGGCGAATGCTGGCGAAGGACGTCACAGAAACGGACATCCTGCGGGCGCTCGACCGATATCCTCAGATCAAGATAGTCGTCACACCGATCGGCTCCCAAGGGTTCATCCTGGGAAGGGGGAACCAACAGATCTCCCCTGCGGTCATCAAGATGACCGGACAAGCCAATTTGATGGTGCTCTCCGCGCCGAGCAAGCTCGCCACCATTCGGACGTTGAGAGTGGACACCGGCGATCTTCAACTTGACATTTCTCTTCGCGGTCACCGGAAGGTCCTGGTAGGCCGGGGAAGATGGAAGATGATGCGGGTGGAATAGGTCATCGTTCTTTCGAAGCGCCACGGGCGTGCTCGAAGCCTTTGTCGAACGCCTCGCCGTTCATGTCGCGGGACCTCTCGCGCACGCTCTCCAGCAGGACCGCCCTTACCAGCTTTGGCTCCAGAGGCAGGGCACCAGAACCGCATAACGCTCCGAGCAGCACTGAGTTGGTGGCGAGCTTGCTGCCTGCTCGCAGCGCTTCGCCGCTCGCATCGAAGGAAAAAAGATTGACCGGGGCGTGCCTGATGGCGCTCACGATGTCCTCCACGGCCGGGTACACCTCCTTCCCGCTGACCACTCCAGTGGGCAGGATGGGAGCCAGGTCGGTGATGACGGTCGTGCCTTGATGAGCGTAGTTCATGGCCCGGTAGGTCTCCAGGGGCTCGAAGCCCAGGATGACGTCCGCCCCGGCCAAAGGTATGAGGGGGCTGATCACGCCCTCTCCGAAGCGTACCACGGACGTGACGCTCCCTCCCCTTTGCGCCATGCCATGCACCTCGCTCATGACGACCTCTTCTCCAGAGCGTAAAGCCGCTTCACCCAGCACGCGAGAGGCGAGCAGCACGCCTTGCCCTCCCACGCCCACGATGAGCACATTGTACTTCACTGGCTCACCCCGATGGCGTTCTTGGGACAGACGGCCACGCAGGCGCCGCAACCGATGCAGAGAGAACTGTCGATCATCGCCTTGTCCCCGTCAGCGCGCATGGCCGGACAGGCGAATTTGGAGAAGCAGGTCTTGCAGAACACGCACTTCTCCCTATCAACGCGATACGACAATCTCTCCTCATTCCCCTTCTTCTTGATGGCCAGAGGACACGCCCGGCGGGCCACGATGACCGCTAGCTCGTTCTTAGCCAGGGCCTCCTTGGCAATGGCCGTGGTGCTCTTGATGTCGTAGGGATCAACGGTCGTCACGCTCTTGACGCCGCATCCGCGGACCAACGTCTCGATGTCCAACGGTTGCGTCTGCCGCTCGCCGCTCCTTCCCGTCCCAGGATTAGGTTGGTGGCCGGTCATGGCGGTGGTGCGGTTGTCCAATATGACGAGCAAATAGCGGTGATCGTTGAAGACCGCGTTGATAATGCCCGGTATGCCCGAATGGAAGAGGGTCGAATCCCCGATGAACGCCACCACCTTCTGGTCCGTGGCCTCGGCGAAGCCTCCGGCGGCGCCGACGCTCGATCCCATGCATAGCAGGTAGTCCGCCATGTTCATGGGGGGATTGAGGCCGAGGGTGTAACAGCCGATGTCCGTGCTGACCACCGCCTCCTGGCCTCCTAGCGCACGTTTGACGGCGTAGAAAGAAGCTCGGTGAGGACAGCCGGCGCAAAGCACCGGTGGTCGAGGGGGAGCGATCAACTGACCCGTTTCTACCGCTCTCTGACCCTTCGTCACCTTTACCAGCTCGGCCAAAGGTAGCAGCGTTTCCGGCGTATATTCGAACGCCTTAGGCAGATGACCGGAGCGTTTGCCGATGACCTCGACGGCTGGATTGGCCTCCTTGGCGATGCGTAAAACATCGTTCTCCAAGAGAGGTTCCAGTTCCTCCAGGACGATCACCCTCTCCTTGCCCCTGAGGAACTCCGCCATCATCTTCTCGGGCAAGGGGTTGGTCATGCCCAGCTTGAGGATTTCTGAGCCGTGGATAAACTCGCGGGCGTAGGCGTAGGCTATCCCGCTCGCCACCACCCCCACCTTCCCGGAACCGTGAACGAAGTTGAAACGGCAGCTCTCAGTGAGCAGCCGGGCCTGCACCATCCGTTCCAGCAACTGCAATCTCATCTTCCTGGCGAAGCGGGGCACGGGCACGAAGCGCTGAGGGTCCTTGTCGAAATGGCCTTTCCTCTTCACTGGTGCGGCCGAACCTATGGGCACCACTCCCCGGGCGTGGTTCACCCTGGTGGTGGTGCGCAGGAAGACCGGGCAGCCAAGCTGTTCGGATATCTCGAAACCGGCGATGGTCATCTCCTTCGCCTCGGCCGGTGTGGAAGGCTCGAGCATCGGGAGACTCGCCAGACGAGCATAGTAGCGATTGTCCTGTTCGTTATTGCTGGAGTGGAGCGAGGGATCGTCAGCGCTCAGCACCACCATGCCTCCGCGCACGCCGGTGTATCCCAGACTCATCAAAGGATCGATGGCGACGTTCACTCCCACATGCTTCATGAACACGAAGGAACGTAGTCCGCTAGCTGCGGCGGCGGCCGCGGTCTCCATGGCCACTTTCTCGTTGGTGGAGTATTCGAAGTAGAAACCATACTCTTCAGAGGTCTCGTCCATGATCAGGCCGATCTCGGAGGAGGGCGTTCCCGGATAGGTGGTGGCCACCGATACTCCGGCCTCCACGCACCCCCTGGCGATCGCTTCGTTCCCCAGGAGCAGCTTGCGGTCTATCCCATTCACATCTGGCAGCGGTCGTCCCCCCTACTCGCACTTCGATTTGAGCGCGGCGTAGTCCTCGTCGACCTTCCTCTGGATTTCGGCGATCATCTCGGGGGTGAGGTGCTTGAACCTTCCCTGAGGTTTCAGGTATTCCTCCACCGGCTTCGATTTCAGGTCCTTGGACAGAGCGTACTTGCCGTGCTCGACCTCGTAGAGGGGGAAGATGCCTGTGAGCGTGGCCAGGCGGGCCATCTCTATGGATTTCGAGGGGTCGATCTTCCAGCCGGACGGACAAGAAGAAAGGGCGTGGATGAACTTCGGTCCCTTGATCTGCTTGGCCTTGCGCAGCTTGGCGATGAGGTCCTCGGGATAGGCGATGCTCACCGTCGCCCCGTATACTATGCCGTTCACGACCAGCATCTCCATGATGCGTTTCTTGGGCGCTAGGTTCCATTCGCCGTTCGGACCGCCGGGAGTGGTGTTCGTCCAGGCGTACAAGGGAGTGCAACCGCTCTTCTGGATGCCGGTGTTCATGTAGGCCTCGTTATCGTACATGATGTAGATCATGTCCGTGCCCCGGTCCACCGCCCCTGAGAGCGCTTGCAGCCCGATGTCCACCGTGCCTCCGTCCCCGGCCCAGCCGACCACGTTGACGTCCTCGATGCCCTTGATGTCCAGCGCTGCTCTGATGCCCGATGACACCGCCCCCGTGCATTCGAAAGCGTGGTCGATGACCGGCACTTTGAGCGCCGCTCGAGGCCAGACGCCCTGCACCACCGACCAGCAGCAGGCGGGGACGTTGACGACGGTCCTCGGCCCCAGGGCCTTCAGGGTGTAGCGTGCCAGAAGGGTGGCGCCGCATCCAGCGCAGCCGCTGTGGCCCTTGCACTCCAGCTCTTCCTTGGGAATGGTGAACTTGGGCATGTCACCACCTCAGGCTGCCGTCCCGCAGCGCGATCCATTGCATATCTCGGTCCACCTTGCCATGATGAGATATCGCTAGAAGGTCGTCGAAGATGCGTTCCAGGTCAGCTTCGGTGATATCTCTGCCACCCAGACCGCCGATGTATCCCTTGACGTGCACGTCCTTGGCCAGGGAGAAGAGCGAATTGCGCACCTCTCCGCATATCGTCCCGCTTTCGGCGTATGTATAGCTGCGGTCGAAGACCCCGATGGTGCGCACGGTACTAGCGATCTGTCTGAACTCCTCGGAAGGGAAGGGACGGAAGACTCGTAGCTTGATCACGCCCACCTTCCTTCCCCGCTCTCGCATGCGGTCCGCCGCGACCTTGGCCGTGCCAGCCGCGGAACCGGCGATGACCAACGCCACCTCGGCATCATCGCATCTGTAAGCCTCCAGCAGGGAGCAGTAGTCGCGCCCGAAGGCCTTCTTGAAAGCCACCCCCGCCTCCACGATCTTCTTCTTCGCCCGGTCCATGGCCAGGCCGTTGTTGTAGCGGAACTCCATGGCCCAATCAGGCATCACCAGACTGCCATACCGACGGGGCTTGCGGAAGTTCACCTTGACGTCCGGATTGAAGGCGTGGAGATAGAAATCCACTTCCTCTATCGCCGGAACGTCCACCTTCTCGAAGGTATGGGAGAGGATGAAGCCGTCCTCGATGACCATGGCCGGGAGCATAATATCCTTGTCCTCGGCCACCCTGTATGCCAGAAGGATGAGGTCCAGCGTCTCCTGGTTGTTCTCGCAGAAGAACTGCATCCAACCGGTGTCCCTCTCCCCCATGACGTCCATGTGATCGGTCCAGATGTTCCATGGCGGCCCGAGCGCCCGAGAGACCACCGGCATGACCACGGGCCTGCGAGCTCCCGCCGCCCAGTAGAGCATCTCGTGCATGAGCGCCAGACCCTGTGACGAGGTGGCGGTGAACGTTCTCGCTCCCATGTAGGAAGCGCCTATGAGAGCGGCCATGGCGCTGTGCTCGCTCTCCACCTTGATGTACTTGGCCTTGAGCTCGCCGTTGGCCACCATCTCCGCCAGCTTCTCCGAAATGCTCGTTTGCGGCGTGATGGGATAGGCGGCTATGACCTCCACCCGGGAGAGCATGGCCGCTTTGGCCGCGGCCGCATTGGCGGTCATCAGGTCTAGCATCGGCTCTCCTCCCGTACCATTGTGATCGCTCCGGTGGGACATTCGTTGGAGCAGATGCCACATCCCTTGCAGTGCTCGTAGTCGAAGGAAGGATAGTCGCCCTCCTCCTTCACCTCCGCGCTCATGTCGGGGCAGAACTTCCAGCAGTTGTAACAGCGCACGCACTTTGATCTGTCCAGGACTGGTCGTATCGTACGCCAGGTGCCTGTACGGACGCTCTCCGTCGTCTGCAATGTATAGGTCGATTGAGGCAGATCCCGATACGTCTCCATCAGGCCACCCCCTTGACCGCTTCGAAGGCCTCCCGGGCGGCCGCGGCGTTCTCCTCTTTCTTGCTCGGCGCGGCCTTCATGATGCTCTCCACCACTGACTCCAGGGGCACTTGCGGACACAATCTAGCGAAAGCTCCGATGATGGCCGTGTTGACTATCGGTGCGACCTCCGTGCCCAGACCATGTCTGATCGCGATCCCCGTGGCATCCACGGTGGCCACCGAGTGCCAACGGATTGATTGCATATCGCAAGGTTCCTTGGTGGTGTTGATGAGCAAGCTGCCATCCGGTTTCAGGCCATGGAGCACGTCGGTCATGCCCAGAAGGCTTGCGTCCAATACCACTACATAGTCCGGGAAATAGATTTCGGAATGGGTGCGGATGGGGCGGAGGTCGATGCGGCAAAAGGCGGTCACCGGCGCCCCTCTTCGCTCCACCCCAAAGAAAGGAAAAGCGGAGGCATGCAGGCGGCTCATGACCGCTGCCCTGGCCAATAGCTCGGAGGCTACCACCGCGCCTTGGCCTCCGCGTCCGTGGAATCTAATCTCTATCATGCCCTCTACCAATTGAAACAAGGGCACTGCGCTCATATAAACCCCTTTGGCCAGCGTGCTAAGGAGTAACATCGAGCATGACCGAAGATGGTCGTTCGAATGGTATGTCGTCGTCACGGGCGAATGAAGAGGCGAAGCATACAAATCGTGGCGCTCCGTTAGACAGGGAGATGGGCTTTCATTCCCTCTCCTTCCGGGCGTTCGCGCAGGCCACTGAGGACGATGAAAGAGTCGCGGAAGCGCTGCGTTTCGCTTCTGCTGCCAAAGAGGTCGAACACCAGTCATCCGATGGCTTCCACGGCAACCGGATCGTCATCCTTGAGACCAAGCTCCGTTCGAAGAGGGAGATGGAGGCTTTCTTCCGCAGACTCAAGAAGGACGAGGTCGCCCTCCTGCTGAGCACGTTGGAGAAGCGCGTGGATGAGGATTGCACCTTCTTCCTTCGCCTGGACAAGCAGAAAGCCTACCTGGGCGAGCTTGCGCTGACCGACCAGGACGACGTCATATCGGTCAGGGGCAAGATCAAGTCATACCCAAAGAGGCGCGAGGCGGCCTTGGATGCGACCCGGGACTTCCTAGCATCCCTCCTAGATGCCCGATGATCCTCCTTCGGGAACGAAGGCTTTATCCAAAATCCTGTCATTAGGCTGGGCAAGCAGGGGTAGCCAAGCTTGGCCAACGGCGCAGGACTTAGGATCCTGTCCTTAGTGGTCCGTGCGTTCAAATCGCACCCCCTGCACTTCATCCCCCTTCCACCCAATATCGGTCTTGCCAAGAGGCGCCAACCAAGGAAGAGATGCAGGTGGGATTCAATAATTGTGGATCAACAGGCGGCACTTGGGACACCTATCTGCTTTGATATGCACGATGCCCCACATGTTCGATTCGTAGATCCTATCGCCCCCGATGCCGATCCTGCTCATGGAGGTTATCTCCTTTCTCCATTTGACCCCAGAAACCAAGCTCTCGGTCTCTATGAATCCTTCCTCCATCGGGGAACCGCAGGATGGACAGTTCATTGGAAAGGTTCATTCTCATGCACAATATAAATATTGAACTGAGAGACCGATTGGGCAATGTCGATGATGAACTAGGCGACCGAACCCTTGATTTTCACGATTCGTAGCTTTCCTGCCAAGGCTTATATCGCGCTCTCTCCCGTTCTATTAATAGAAGTACTCAGAACATGCCTGAACGCAGGAAGCCGATTAGGAACGCATTTATAGATGTATAAACACATCCAAGGAAGTGAGGAAGATGCAAGGAAACTTCGATCAGCATAGATACGACCTGCTCAAGGCAGCCATCGCGAGGAGGGTGGGGGTGGAGGATGAGATGGCAGGTCAGCTCGCTCTTCGGGTGCTGAACTACTTCGGCTTCGAGAACGACATCATCGACAATAAGCTGGACCAGGAAGATCGGAAGATGTTCTACTTCATGCAGGACGTCGGGCTGATGAAGACCGCCTGGGAAGAGGCGTTGCTGGCCAACGGACGCACGTGGAGGATATTCTATTGGTTCCTCAACGTGGAGCACATCGAGGAGTATGCTGGCGAGATCGAGCATTTCGGACCGGAGCCAGAGCTATACGATTCCCTTCCGGAGTGCGTGTGGACCCGAGAGGAAGCCTAAACCACAGATGACTATTTAATCGCCAGGACGATTCTCATCTGGTGGCAAGGTGAGCAAGCGAAAGATCCTCGTCGTGGTCATGGATGGGTTGGGCGACCGCTCCATCAAGGAGCTTGGAGATAGGACCCCTCTGCAGGTGGCCCACACGCCCAACCTTGATTGGTTCGCCAAGAACGGCGCGAGCGGCATGGTGGACATCATCTCGCCCGGTGTGAGGCCCGGAAGCGACACCTCTCATCTAGCGATCTTAGGCTATGACCCATACCAAGTGTACACCGGCCGGGGACCTTTCGAGGCTGCTGGAGTGGGGTTGATGGGAAAGAAGAGCGATGTGGCATTCCGCTGCAACTTCGCCACCGTGGACGAGGAACTGAAGGTCATCGACCGCCGGGCCGGGCGCATCAAGGAGCCGGACACGACCGAGCTGGTGAGGGCGCTCGCTGGCTGGAACATCCAGGGCGTTGAGGTCATCGTCAAAGAGGCGACCGAACATAGAGCGGTGCTGTTGCTGCGCGGGGAAGGCCTCTCCGCAGCGGTCTCGGACGTCGACCCTCATGATGAGACGCCGATCCATGATGCGAAGGCGCTTGTACCAGAGGCGAAGAGGACAGCCGACGTCGTCAACGCCTTCGTGCGCAAGTCGTACGAGACATTGCATTCCCACCCAGTGAATCTGAGACGGGAGAAGGAGGGAAAGCCTCCAGCGAACATACTGCTGCCTCGGGGGGCAGGCGCGTTCCCAGAAATCGAGCCCTTCGAATCGAGATATCGGATGAAAGGGGCATGCGTGGCTGGCGTCTCGCTCATAAAGGGTATCTGCCGGATCTGTGGTCTGGACGTGATCGAGGTCGAAGGGGCGACCGGTGGTCTGGACACGAACATGGAGGCCAAGGCCAGGGCTGCACTTCGCCTTTTCGAAGACCACGATTTCGTGCTGCTGAATATAAAGGCCACGGACATCGTCTCCCATGATGGTGATGCCAAGCGCAAAGTGCAGATCATCGAAAGACTGGATGAGATGGTGGGCATACTGCGACAAGGCAGGACACCGGAAACGGTGTTGGCCTTCTTGGCTGACCATTGCACACCCGTGGAGATCAAGGACCATTCCGGGGACCCGGTCCCATTGATCATCTACTGCGCGGGCATGGTGCGGGATGGTCTGACCAATTATGACGAGGTTGCGTCATCCAAGGGCGGGCTGGGGAGGCTTAGGGGCATGGACCTCCTTCCCATCCTCATGGACAAGGCGAACAGGTCGGAGAAGTTCGGAGCCTAGACGGTCTGAATTCGTCCTGAGAAACGTCCGGTGCAAACGATTTATTATGCAAGCGCCATCAGTACAGGCGTGAGATTCTGCTATTGCCCGGAGTGCAAGAAGATCCACCCTCGGAACTGGCATTCGCGGCGGAGGTGCGAGGTCTGCGACAAGGAGTGCATAACCTTCACGATCGACCGAAGCATCTACGGATGGCTGATGTACGCCCTCGATGCCGTGGCGTTCGTTCTGATCCTTTTCTATGCATTGCACTATCAGTTCAGCGTGTCCTGGGCATCATTCTTCGGGTCGTTCCCCGCCGATCTGGCAGTGATCCTCATCTTCGGAATAATCCTGGTCTCCTTCGTCTTCGCCTCTATGGACCTATCTCGGACCATCAAGGCCGCCGAAGAACGGGTCCGTTCGGGAAAGATCGTCATGACAGCGCCGCAGTCAAAGACGCCAGACCAGTAGCCTGGATTCTATCGCCGGTTCGGCAGAGATGACGAAGGAGGAGGAATACACATCCACCCCTTTCGCTTCCTGGACGTTCTGACCGAGACGAACCTCGACCGTAGGGGTATGCAGGACCCATGTCCAACCTTGGGGAGCGGGGAAGAGCTTGTCAAGGACCTCGCAGGCACATCGCCGCACTAGCTCAGGGACCTCTCTTACCTGCCTTCCTTCCCTGTCGAATAAGGAGTTCATCGCAGAGGCGATGCTGGCACCAGGAAGATAGTTCTGGGAAGCACCCAGGGAAGACGATGGCAGGTCGCAGTCCAGAAGCACCCTGTGAACTCGATGAACGTAGTCCTGCAGGCGATCATCCTCCTGCGAGGGTGGCCTGCAAACGGCAGCGGTCAAGGAAACGGAGACCACCGAGGCCAAGGTCAGGAAGACCAGGGCATCGATCAGGGCGATCTGTGCTCGTTTGCAGAACTTCATATTGATCACCATACCAAGACCGTGAGCAGGCCGGCGGTCATTTGGTCAGCGGATATCCTCACGCTCACAGGCAGCTTGATGACTTGGACGTCCAGCACTTCCAAAGGCAGCTCGCCCCAGAATGCGACCTCTATGGCCGGACCTTCGTCCAGCAGTCGGCTGAGAACGACCTGTATCCCCTGCACCCCCCCATCCAGATCCACGCTCATATTCCTCATATGAGGGAGCGAGCTCATCTCCAACTGACCTTCGGGATTGAAGAGACCGCTTTCCTGCAGACGCTCTACCACGCGGATCGCTGCACTTTCCTTCCCCTCCTGCCCCAGACCTTCTTCTCGCTGCATCAGGACCGACCCGATACCGGCCAGGAGGATGCCTGCGGCAACGGTGATGATAAGCGCAGCAACGAGAGATTCCTGGAAGCCGCCGACCGCCTTGTCATCGTTGCGTAGGTCCGAACGGGAGGCGAATGACATCACGGCGCCCAGGGACGGGCCGGGGATTGACCTACTCCCTTACAATCAGGCTTCTAGTCCACTCCGCGAAGGTAGTGCCCCGAGGTGATCGCCCCCACCTTCCGCTTGATCGCTCCCTTCTTCTTAATATCCCTCTCCTGGAAAGCCTTGGCCACCATCGCCGCCAGTTCGGCGTTCTTCTTTCTCAGGTCCAATCCCAACGAATCGACGCCCAGGCCTTCGATCTCCTCCAGGAAATCTAGGAGGAAGAGGTCTGCCGAGTTCAATATGTGCGCGTATTCAGCTCGATCGCGGTACACGGGGAAGGCTGCTCCTCGCTCATCCACCAGCGTCCCTTGGTGGATCGAGGGGTCCTTGGTGACCATGAGCTCCACCCGACCGAAGACCAGGACTTCGAGACGGTGAGGATAGTGCTCGGTCAGGCTCTTCAGCTCGTCACGTGCCAGTTCTACCGAGGCGCAGCACTGGTACATGTCCGGCAGGGCGAGGCCGTTGTAGAGGTTCATGGAGTAGTGCCCGAAGACCGTTCTATCCTCGAACCTCCTGGCCTGGTCTATGGAGCACACCATCACCCTCTCCTCGTTCGTCTCTGGTATTCGAGGAGAGACCCGTGGCAGCATGGGCACGAATTCCGCTCCCGCTCGCTTGCACATCGAACAGGCCTCGTCCATCCTTTCCGTCCACTCGAAGTACACGCGATCCACGAAAGGCAATGCCTTCTCCAGGGTCTTCAGGGAAGAGACGTAGGCGGCCACCTCCGCCCTTTTTGGCGAGCGTGGCACCGGTGGCAGATCCAGCTTCAAATGGCGGCGCTCCGCGGGTATGGGTCGAAGCTTCAGTTTCCGTATGCTCCCATCGAGGGCCTCGAACTCGCGGTCCCTGGTCTTGTAGACCTGATAGGTGCCGTTCGGCAGCGGGAAGGGGATGCGATATCCTTCATCTGATCTCTTGCTCGGGACCTCGAAGCCTCCGATCTTGCGCTCCTCGCTGTACAAAGTGATACCATCTCCTGTTAGGACACTGGAGGACGGCACGGAGAGTTGTCCGCCCGCGACGGTCCCGGTCCCGACCAGCAGGCCTCGAGATTCGGGATGGCGCTTCTGCATCGGGTCGTCCCCTAGCATGTGCCCTCCGGAGGAGCCCCGATTGAAGGCCACGAGCATCAGCTCCTTCTCCCTCTCCCCCATCAACGGCTCCTCGCCATTCTCCAGTCTTAGGATCGCCTGCTTGTAGGCCTTGGTCACGAAATGAACGTAGGCGGGAGAGCGCATCCTGCCCTCGATCTTGACGGCCGCTATTCCCATGCGGGCGAGTTCGGGCAAGGCATCCGCACAGTACATGTCCGCCGTGCTCAGCAGATAGCCAGTGTCATTTCCAAGCGCATAGCGTTTCCGGCAAGGCTGCGCGCACATTCCCCGGTTCCCACTTCGTCCACCGACCATGCTGGAGAAGAGGCATTGCCCCGAGAACGAGTAGCACAGCGCTCCGTGGACGAACACCTCCAGCCCGATGTCCGCGCTCCCGGCGATGATCCCGATCTCCTCTAGGGTGAGCTCGCGGGAAAGGATCACCCGGTCCAGACCGTTCTCCTTGGCCCATAGGACACCTTCAGGAGTGTGGATCCCCATTTGGGTGGAGGCATGCATGGGCATTTTCACCTCATCCCTGATCAATCGCACTAGACCTCGATCTTGGACGATGACGGCGTCGACGTCGATGCGCTTCAGGAGGTCAAGGTAGTCAAGAACCTCCCCTAGCTCGGACTGCTTCACCAAGGTGTTGACGGTGACATACACTCTGACGTTCCTATCGTGAGCGAGTGCTACCGCCCCCCGTAGCTCCGCATCGGTGAAGTTCTCCGCGAACCTCCTAGCTCCGAAGCGCTTACCTCCAAGGTATATGGCATCCGCTCCCGCCAGTAGGGCCGCTTTGAACGATTCCACAGAGCCAGCCGGGGCCAAGACCTCCATGAGCATTGGATGTCCCACGGGCCTAATAACCGCTGGGGTTCGAGAGAGTAGGCTGCAGTTAGGGTCAGCGGGGAATACCCCCTAACCCCTGTTTGGAACGAGGAGGATGAGGCTGAATATCGGATCAGTGTCACCAGTTCCGACAAAGAAGAAGGAGGATGTCGCAGGTTGCCGCGCTGACTGCATCCGGCACACGCTGAAAGTGGATTGCCTGGACTGTCCGTCTCCCCAGGACCTGGTGGACCAAAGGTGCCTGAAGGGAGTGCTACGACAGATGCGAGAACATCCTTCGGCGAGGTCGATCGTTCTCTCGGGCGGTTGGGAGGTGCGCTACGAGGGGGAGGCGGTGGCAGACCTCCACGTGCTGGCTT
>Ga0315277_10000572_pt1 | contig 58234 bp, 69 predicted proteins | sample YL17G05_15_MG_FD_203695 | JGI IMG/M metagenome (GOLD analysis project Ga0315277, IMG submission 203695) | Sediment microbial communities from Yellowstone Lake, YNP, Wyoming, USA - YL17G05_15 | ecosystem: Environmental > Aquatic > Freshwater > Lake > Sediment | place: USA: Wyoming | collected... | reverse complement strand
ATTATTTCCATATAATTATTTTAAATAGTTTAAAATTTGTGTTTCTGTAATAATGTTACCTTTAGTATAATACTCTGAGTACCACTCAGATGTTAATTGAATAGCTTCGTCTATATTAACTTTAGGTTTCCACTTTAATAATTTTTTAGCTTTTGACGAATCTAATTTAAGTATGTTTGTCTCTTTAAATTTATTAGCTTCTTCTAAATTTATAGTATAATTTACTTTACAATGTTGTGAGAATTTATTAAGTAGTTCTTGTACTGAAATAAAATTTGTTTCATCAGATCCAAAATTCCACGCTCCTTGAAACTCTTTTTTTCCTTCTAATAATTTTTGTCCCAATAATAAATAACCAGATAAAACATCAAGAATATACGTCCAAGGTCTTATTGATTCAGGACTTCTTATATCAAGATTTTTATTTTCATATACAGTTTTTATTATATCAGGTATAAGTCTATTTACCCCCCAGTCTCCTCCACCAATTGTGTTTCCTGCACGAACACTAGCAACTAATGTAGTATCTTTATAAAAAGATTTTCTATAACAATCTATTATAACTTCAGCGCAAACTTTTGAAGCTGAATATGGATCATAACATCCTAGTCTATCTTCTTCTGTATATCCTTTTTTACTTTCTTTATTTTCATAAATTTTATCTGTTGTAATTAAAACAATTCCTTTAAGAGACTCTATATTTCTACAAGCTTCTAATAAATTTGCTGTACCTATTATATTTGTATTAAAAGTTGTTATTGGATATCTATAAGACTCTAAAACAAGTGGTTGTGCTGCCGCAGATATAATAATAGTTGGTTTAAATTTTTCAATTGATTTTATTAATCCAAAAATATTTCTTATGTCATTATACTCATTCTCTATAAGTTTATCTAATTGTAATAAATTAAAATGGCTATGTTTCCATACTGGAGATAATGAATAACCTTTAACTTTTGCCCCAAGCAAATATAACATATAAGCTAACCATGATCCCTTAAATCCTGTATGCCCAGTTATGAATACTCTTTGATTTTTATAGATTTCTAACATTACCACACCTTCCAAAAAGCTCTATTTACATTCCATAAATCTTCAAGAGTCATTCTATCTGACACTGTATCCATACACAGCCAATTTCCAGTATGTTTATAAGCCATTAATTCTCCAGATTGTGCTAATCCTTCTAATGTAATTGGCAAATCAACATCAAGAAGATAATTAAAAATTGCTTTATCAAATACAAAAAATCCACCATTAATCCATGAGTCATCTTCAGTTGGTTTTTCTTTAAAAGAAACAACTTTATCATCTTCTGTTTGTAATATGCCAAACTTGCCTTGTTTACGCACAGCAGTTAAGGTACATATTTTTCCATGTGATTTATGAAATTCAATTACTTTATTTATGTCAATATCAGATACCCCATCACTATATGTAAGTAAAAATGTGTCATCTTTAATATAATCTTTAACTTGTAATAGTCTTCCACCTGTCTCTGTAAGTAATCCTGTATTTAAAATAGATATGTTAAAATTTTCTGACACTGTATTAAAGTAATCAATTGTACCTAATCGAGTATTTATCTTTATATCAGAATTATATTTATGATAATTACAAAAATATTCTTTTATTAGTTCTTGCTTATACCCGGCACAAACAATAAAATCATTATGCCCATATTTTTCATATATCTTCATTATATGCCAGATAATAGGATATCCTGCGATCGTAACTAATGGTTTAGGTATATTTATACTCTCTTCCTGTATTCTTGTGCCCCGCCCGCCCGCCAAAAGAACAACTTGCATACTTAATTCTCCTTTTTATTATTAGTAGTACTCTCTAGTTTTTAATACATTATATATTGGATTACTAAATACTTCTGAATCATATTTTGCAACTCGATTTGAAAGATTATTGTTTACATAAATATTATTAGGATTCCATGCTTGTGTTTTTTCTATAAAGATATTTAATTCTTTTTTTGTTTTTTCTAAATACTCTTTATACTTGTTTATAAATTCAGGAATTTGGTTTTTTAAATCATCTATATCATATTGCTCATCTTGAAATCCAATACCCATTAATCCAAATCTACTATTCTCTTTGTAATACTCTTTTGTAAATAAAGAGTTATTCATTAGTATAACAGAGCAACCACAAAGAAGCGACTCATCTATAATAGTTGTAAAATTATCATAACAATATAAAATTTTAGCTTGTTGTAAATATTGTGCCAATTGCTTTCTTTCTTTAGGAAAATCTAAAGTTATAATTACTGAGTTGTCTTCTGTTGGTACTAATTTTTTATCTTCTTTAATCTTTCCAAAATAATAACAAATATATTTTCTATTTTCTTTCTCTGGCAAACAAAAAAATGACTCTATATGAATTAACCCTAAATATCCTTCAGGTTTAATTAACTCATTCTGTACTGGAGTATATCCAAAACTTATTGAATTAACATAAGAAGAAATATAAGGCCCTAACCACCATCTTACTACATTTGTAAAATTATAGGGATTATCTGGTACTAAAGAATGATATACAACTATACCATTATACTGCAAATCTTTTAATTCTTTAACCGATAAATCCTCTGCTCTCTTAAGATTAAATTCTGATTTAGACTCTTCTGTACTTCCTGTAATATATGCATCAATTCCTTTATTATTCAATTCAGAACATAATAAATTTAAAACTCTTATTCCCATATGATAGTGCCGATATCTTGGAGCAACTATAAGATAAGGTTTCATCTAATATCCTGCTTCTATATTAAATTTTTCTTTCATATATTTTATAATAGGTTTCATAATATTTATCCTACCCATTCTAATATCATCTATATTATATCCTTCAACTTCTGTAATAATAGTAATTGAATTAATATATTCTTTGGGATTATTTTTTAATTGTTCCCAATCTATTATAGGACAATTTAAATAAGACAATTTTGGTTCTATTTGTCCATCTTTTCTTGGTAAGATAACTACTTTTTTACCTAATAAAATTCCAAGAATAGCTCCATGAAATCTTCCAGTAATAAACAAATCAGACTCTGATATTAAACTACAAATTGTTTTAAAAGAATCAAAGTAATAATCACTTGTTGTTTTTTGATCTGAAATAGCAATTCTTAAATGATCAATTAAATCGTTACCATTTACAGATAATGAAATTAATCTTGTAATATTACACTCTTCAACTAATTTTTTATATTTTTGTTTATCTTCTTCTGTAAATATTGTTAATTGTCCAGGACAAAATAAAATATTTGGTTTATCTTCTTTATATGTTTTATAAAATTTATGAAGATGACAAAAAAACCCAATATCAGGATAAATAAATACATTGTCTCTTTCACAAATATAGTTTATATACTCTAAATCTTTTTGATGTCTATTTATTATTAAATCTGCATTTTTTATTAAATGATTACATAATCCCTCAGATTTTATTTCTTCTTTATTATTAATAGAAAATCCAGTACCAAATAAAATAAAAGGTTTCTTAGCATATTGTTTATAATAATCCTCATGAATAGAGTCTCCCTCATAAAGTAATCCACCTGGGCCTATTACTCGCAAATCTACTTCTTCGATAAGTTTAGTATTTGGATGTGGTCGATCTACATAAACATCTATTTTTGGAAACGTTGATCTAAATAAATCAACAGCAACATCTCGTAAAAGATTATCTCCAAAATTACCATAACCAAAAGCACCACATAAAAGTATAGAAAATCTTTTACTCATAATTAGTATCTTGTTTTTCCTTTAAGCCATTTAGCAACATCTGGCTTAAACATTTCATCAAATTTAAATTTCACTTCTGTAGAGTCTCCACCAGCAGCATGAAGAACTTTTATTTGCTTTTTATAAAGGTATAACAAATCATCTTTTAATATAATTTCTTTCCAACTATCATAATGAGACTCTTGCCCCCAAGAATTGGCTACCCCATAATAATAGGGTTTATCAAAAGTATCTAACACAAGAGCATTATATTTACCTGAATAAAAAACGTCATTCATAGTATCTTGCTCTCCAAGTTTACATTCATCGTGATATTCTAAATTACACTTTTGCCACTCTTTCCAAAAATCAATATTTCTACAAGCATGTAATCCAGCATTACAATAATTTTCTATTGAAATTTCTTTTCCTGTAAGTTTATTTATTCTTGAAAATCCAGGAACACACATACCTCCTTGTAAGAATACATTATTATTTTTGACAGAAGCAACATCATACTCTTCTTCAATAAGTTCTGTTAATTTTCCTGTAATAATACTGTCAGCATCAAAATGAACTACAAGATCATATTGTTCACTAAGCATCTCCCCAACAAAAGGAAGTAACAGTTGTACTTTAATATTTTTTTCTTTTAAAATAGTCTCTACCATATACTCATTTATATGAACAAAAGGAATATCAGGATGAAATTTTTTGCATGAATTAATAAGAAAATTTGCCATAATTAAATAATGAGGACTTCGAGTTATTGTTGAAAAACAAATCTTTTTTTTAGTCATTATTTTCTCCATTAAATGGTATTACATATTTTTCTTGTCTGGGTTCTCCACCCCATTTTTTAATATAATACTCTTTGTTTTTAATAAATAAAGAATCATAATCTATTTTAAGATTTAACTCTTTTTGCTTTTTATATGTAGCACTATGATTATGTATATAAAAATCTTTAACTTGAAACATTGCTATTCCATATCCAGCTAAATGTATTCTATAAATGTAGTCGTTGTCTTCAAAATAAGCAGGAAAAAAATTCTCATCAAATAATCCAACTTTATTTTTAATACTAGTATTTAACATAAATAAAGAAAAATTAGGTAGAGGATTTGGAGCATCTGCTCGTACAAGAGTATATATAACTACAGTTTCTTTTTTATATTGTTCTTTTAATTTTAAAAAATCTTGCAAAGCAAAATGAGCAAATTCAATATCATCATTTACAATAATGATGTCTCCTTCTACGTTATTTAAAAACCAATTCCAAGCTTTAGCTACTCCTATGTTTTCCCCTGGATCTATAATATTTAAATTAGGTAAAAATAAATTAGACTGCCGATAAAATTGTTTAAATCCACCACCATTGTCTAATACATAATAGTCTTTTGGTTTTACTGTACCTTTCTCTAAACTTAATAAAAGATTAATACATTGATCATAAGCAATTAATGTGGGAATACAAACTGAAACCATACTTTTATCATCCTTAACTTAATTTTATAATAGGGGCGTAAAACTACAATCTCTTTAGAGTTGTAGATGTAAGCCTTTTTTTTAAAATTTTGTGGGGCTTGCACCCACACCAGAGTATCTCACTCTTCAGCGGTAAGGCGTCTGCTTTCGCAGCTTGATTCACTTCGGGGTTGTTACAAGTCAGTACTATATCTGTTGCACTGAGAGTTTCCTCTCTGTTTAACAACAAATTTGTAGAGCAAGGAACTAGTGAAGCATTCCTTGGTACGTTCTTTAACTTTGCTTGTAACTTCTGCATTAAAACCTCTTTCAAAATTTTTAAAGCCCCTAATCAACTTTTACGTTGAACCTCACGATTCAAGCTACAAGTCTTTAGACTTGTGGCAGTTGACTTATTAGTAACTTATTTTTGAAATTGATAAATATGATCGAACAATCCTATCTTTGCTATTTCAGCATATCCCCATTCTTTTAACTTATCATCCAAAATGAAATCAGGGAGTCCTAAAGTTCTTGGCATAAAGTTTCTTCCTAAGTAAAGTAATGGTTTATGTTTTTCTATAGTATTTTGTCCACCTAATAAAGAGTAGTATTCATATCCTGCAATATTAAGCATTATTAAATCACAATATTTTAAATTTAAATCATCTATTTTAATTATTGGAAATCTTCCTGAAGCAAAAGGAAAATCATTTCCATTATGAGCATTATGATATCTCATCATGTTAGTTGATGTATTTTCTTTTCCTAAACAAGCTTGAAATTTAAAAGTGTTATACATATCAATATTGTTTAAGCACAAAGCTAAAAACATTGAATGAATAGGTTCAAAAGTATAAACTGTTTCAAAACTTCTTCTTAAATTTTTAGGAACATAACCACAATTTCCACCAGCTTGAACAACAATTCTCCTTTCTGGTATTAAAGGAATTATTTTTGTATCTATTTCTTCTTGTCTTATTTGTAAAAACTCAAGAGATATAGTAGACTCCTTACTCCACCATAATCCATCTTCTCTAAGAAATAAATCTGGTTGTTCTTTTAATTTTTCAATTTCAGTCATTATACTTCTCCTTTGTATGCTTCTATTGTCCTTTTAAACCCTTCTTCTATATCGAAGTTAATAATCCACCCAAGACTTTTAATCTTAGAAATATCTCTCTGAGTATCTGAAAATTGAGTTCTTGGATAATCCTTTAGTTGATCTTTTTTTATTAATACTTTTAAATTTAAGTCAGGAAATATTTTATTAGTAAGTAACTCAGCTAATTCAATTATTTTTATTTCTTTATCTGTTGCTACATTATAAATTCCACCAGATTGCCCTTTTAGAAGTACTATAAAAAATCCTAAAATTACATCTGCAATATAACAAAAATTTCTATATACTTCTCCATCACTATACAAAGTAATATCTTTCTTATCTAGAATATCAGCTATAAAATCAGAAGCTGCTCTACCATCTCTTAACTTAATCCCATATCCATAAGTTATTGAGGGTCTAACTATCTTGATAGGCACATTGTATTGATATCTATAAGCTAAACATAAATTTTCACCTGCTCTCTTACTTTCTAAATAACAAGAAGACACTTTTGTAAAATCTAAAATACCAATATCATCTTCTTGAAGAGGATATTTATAATAATTGTTATCTTCAAAATAACCATTAACCCCACTTGTACTTACAAATAAAAATCCCTTTACTTTCTTTTCTACTGCTAATTTTAATAAATTATTAGTACCCACTATATTTGGTAAAATAGTTCCAACAGGATCTTTCTCAAATACTTTGGGGGTAGCAGGACTAGCAGCATGAATTATATAATCAATGTCTTTATGATAAGATATTTCATCTAGTATATCCTTAGTTGATATTATAAATTGAGAAGATTCGTGTATATCTTTAAATCGTTGTAAAGCTTTTTCTTTGTTTCTACATTGAACTATAATTTTAATATTTAAATTTTTTATAGTATTTAAATAATTAAAAACTTCTACCATATAAGAAGCTATAAAACCAGAAGCCCCAGAAATCAGAACAGTTTTATTTCTGAATTCTTCCCAATACAAGTCTTGATTAGTTATATATTTTAAATCTTCTAATAATATTTTATTCATAATGTTTATATTCTAATGGTTTTTTAATTTGTACATTTGCTTTTATTTCTGGATCATTAAAAGAACGACCATTGCAAAAATCACAAACACTTAAATACTTTGTTTTTAATAAAAATTTTTTTATTTCTCCTTTAGTTACATTATTTAAATCTACACAACCGTCATAAAAAATGGGAATAGCTTCTAATTGATCTGCATTTGCAAAAAATGGACATCTATAAAGTATATCACCAATTAATGTAGTTAAGTTTTTTACACAGCAATCATCAAATATTTTTTGATTATCTTTTTTGCTTCTGTTATTTTGATTTATTTTAGAACAGTCTGTCCATTTAAAATTTGCTATAATATAATTTATATCTTCTTTATTAAGTAGTTCAATTAGTTGATCATACTTCCTTGATAACTTACCATAATTAGAAACATAAAAAATAACTTTTTTATTTTTAAAAATTTCTATTTGTTTTTTTGTTGGTAATATTGTCGCATTTGTATAAATTACAACGCTGTCAACTTTATCTTGTTTTATTAAATATTCTACAATTTCTCCTAAAAATTTATTCATGAAGGGTTCACCACCAATTATTCGAGCTTCTCCAACTTTATCTACTAGAGACAATAGCTGATTGACTCCATCATATACTGTAGTAGGTGAATAATCTACTGGCTTTTCATAGTAGTTCATAAGATTAGAACAATCTTTACATTTTAAAGAACATCGTTCTGTAATTACTATGTCAACCCCTCTTAAATATGTTTTATCTTTATTCATATAATTATCATGAGATAAAATCATATTATATATTAAGGGATGATAAATATGTGACAACATATTAGCACAAGAAATCCAACGTTTAAGTCCCTCTTTTTCTAATTGAGAAACTATATCTTGTATATCTACTACAGAAATAAAAAATAATAATGGATCGCTTCTATAAAGATCTTTTTCTTTAATTTCTTGTAAAGATATAACTGGTATTTCATGGAAAATTGTTCCCATCTTATCAGGGTTATTATCACAAAAATAATGTATTTTTATTTCTTTTTCTTCACATATATCTAATACAAACTTTCCTACTGTAGATGCTCCAAATATTACATTCACTTATATCTCCTTTTTGACTTATGTTTAACAGCAATGTACAAAAGTCTTTTTAATTTTAAAAATATTAGTATTGGAATTATAATGCTTTCTCCTTTTTTTGGTCTATAATATTTTAAACTAGATCTAATTTCAGGATTGTCAACTACTTCATAATAAAAATTGATCATCACTTTTTTATGAGTACTTGTAATAGCCCGTACTAACTGAACTATGGTTAATGCTATTGTAGAATTTTTTATTTTTTTATTTAATTTTTTCTCACTTAAAAAATTTTTAAAATATTCTGATATAAGTTTTAATGATCTTATATAATTAAAAAATCTCTGATAGTCCATATTAAAAGTTGATGAATTAAAATTGTTAGATATTCTATAATTATATATTGTTTTATTAAAATAAAAAAGAGTTGTTATATACTTTAAATACTCAAAATTAAAAGTAACATCTTCATAAGTGTATAGATTTTCATCAAATAAAATATTATTATCTTTTATTATTTTTGTTTTATATAGCCTCCCCCAACAATAATTAAATAAAATATTTTTATTTTGTTGATTTAATACTTTTAAAGCATAATCTATAATATAGTTTTCATTAAATATTTTACCAATAGAGCAATTATGTTCGATTTGTATATCTTGCCTTTTTTCAATAACTCCATTTTTTATTTTTCTAAAATTGCCAATAACCCAATCTATATTATATAATTTAAAAGAAGTAAGCATTAAATCTAAAGTATCTTCTTCTAACCAATCATCAGCATCTAAAAAAGTAATATACTTTCCTGTACATTTTTGTATTCCAATATTCCTTACACTACCTGGAATACCAATATGATATTTTAAAAATACGTATTTTATTCTTTTATCACAACAATATTCATAACAAATATCTTCACAACTATCTTCAGAAAGATCATCAATTAAAATTAATTCCCAATTAGAATAAGTTTGATTTATTACACTATCTATACATTTTTTTAAATACTTTTCAGCATTATAAATAGGAACTATAATACTAATTTTATCTTTCATTTTTTTTATACCTAAAAATTAGTGCTATAACTATTAGATCTAAAATCAATACTGAAGTATTTGCTAAAATCATAGGAATATTATTTAAAGTTATTCCATAAATTAACCATAATAACACACTTGTGCTTAATAAAGACTCTCTTCCTAAGGACAAATCTTTAGAAGATTTTGTATCTAATAATTTAATAATTTGTGGAAAGAAATTAATTACAGATAAACATCCAGCTATGTATCCAATATACTCCATGATTTATAATCTCCTGTTATTATTCTAACTCAATGTCTCCATATATCTGAAGTATCCTTTCTAAATTAATAGGAGTAGTTCCTATTTCAGCTACAACAGAAGAAGCTGATATACAAGAAAAAGCTAATGCTTGTTTATTACTTGCCCCAACATATTTTGCTAATGAATAAGCAGAAATAAAAGTGTCTCCTGCACCGCTAACATCAAAAACTTGATTAGCTATTGCTTGCTGATAAATTTGTTCTGTTTCAGTAATTAACATTGCCCCGCGTTCTCCCATTGTTACAATAATTGACTCTAAACTTAAAATAGAAAGCAGGCTTCTAGCAATCAAATATATAGGTTGAGAAACATCGACATTATATTTAGTTGCAATATTAACTAACTCGTTAATATTAGGTGTTATCGTTCTTATTCCTTTATACTTTTCTGGATTACCTTTAGTATCAGCTAAAATTATTTTGCTATTAATACTTTCAACAACACTATTTAATACTGTTCCTTTATTGTAATCTGATATAATACATAATTCAAAATCTTTACTATTTTGAATTATATACTGTAATAACCGAGAATAATTTATATTTCTAAATGCTCCTTTTTCAAAGTCAATTCTAGTTATTTGATGATTATTAGACATGATTCTTTCTTTAGTAATTGTAAAATTTGCACTTACAACAACTCCTGCATAATTTATTTTATTTGCATGTAACATATCTGTAATTTTCATTCCATTTTGATCTTGACCAATAAATCCTGCAAGAGAAACATCTGCTGTTAAATTTTTTACATTTAAAGCTACATTTGCTGCACCACCTAATCTCTCCTCTTCTTTTTCAAATAGTACAATAGGTACTGGAGCTTCCGCCGAAATTCTACTTGATGTACCAAATATGTAGCTATCTAAGAAAATATCCCCCACAACAAGTACTTTAACATCTTTAAACTTTTCAATTAGTTCTTTTACTTTCACTTTTAGTCTCTCCTAAGTATTTTTCTAATTTTTCTACAAACTCATGTACATATTTTATATGTACTTCTTGAATCTTATCAGCTGTTTTTCCCTTTGCAGATAAAATAAAATTACATTTTAAATGCTTATAATTTTCTCCACAAATACAAATTGTTAAACATCCTATACTATAAGCAACATCTAAAGCTCTTAAAATATTTTTACTTTCCCCAGAGGTTGTAAAAACAAATAATATATCTCTATGTTCTAATAAAGCCTCTAATTGTCTTGAAAAAATATTTTCATAACCAAAATCATTTGCAATACATGTAATAACAGCTTCATTAGTTAAAGCAACTGCTTTTATTGGCCTTCTAACGTTTCTAAATTTACCAATTAATTCTGCTACTAAATGGGATGCTTCAGAGCTACTCCCCCCATTACCTATAGCATATATAATGCCACCATTACATGAATTTATACATACTTGTTTTATTAGTTCTTCTGTTATTTTCATAATAATTATTTATTAAATGGGGTCATAAAAGTTTCATGATGTGGAGGACCTCCCCATTTTCTTGAATAGTAATCTGCGTTCTTATTAAATGTTTGGCTATGATTTCTATGTTGTTCAGTTGTGTAAGCTGATAATGTTGAACTTTTATGATGAGTATACCCACAATTTTCTACTGAGCATATTTTCATTTTTTGCATATCAAATCTTCTTACATAATCATTATCTTCATAATATGCAGGATAAAACTCTTCATCAAAATACCCCACCCGTTCAACACAAGATTTACTAACTATAAAACAAGAAAATATAGAATGTGCTCCATGATCGGGAAAAAATAATCCTACATCTTTGTCTTCTTTTTTTTGATTGTACATATTTACCATTTTTTCTAATGTATCAGGATAAAATTCAAGATCATCATTTACTATAATACAAATATCCTCTAAGTATGTTTTAAGAAAATAATTCCAAGAAGCCGAACATCCCATATTATATCCTGGTTTAATAATTTCCTTTCTATCAATATATAAATCAGATACTTTTCCAATACCATTATTCATAATAATATATTTTTCTGGTTTTAACGTTCCTTTTTCAATACTAGTAATAAGGGTATCTAATCTCTCATATTGGTTTAAAGTGGGGATGCAAACATAAATTTTATTCATTAATCTTCTCCGGTAAAAGATTTATATATCTTTTATTTTTAATATAATAATTATGATTTTTATAAAAAAATGGGCCATAATGCTCTATGTCTATTGCTGTATAAATATAAGTGTTTTCTGGACGTAATAAATCACATAATATAGAAAAACCACTCATATAAGTTCTAATTTCTTTAGCCCCTAACATTTTTGAAATATTTGTGTATAAAGTGTCTTCAAAAATTAATTCTATAAAATCTTCTATATTAATTTTTGATGAAAGAATATTATATTCATTAGTATAAACTCTAGATTGAGCTAAAGAATAGTTTGGTTTAATATCTATTAAATTTCTATAATTTACATTTAACTCATGTTCCTCAGCGACAAATAATGATATATATTTATCTGGATATTTTCTAAACCCTAAATTAAAATAACTCCCTTCAATACCATACTCAGCAGGATTAAATTTGTATGGTTGCCCACCCTCCATATAATGTTCAATTTTATGAGGAACTAAAGTCATTTTTTCTACGTAAGGTAAATATTTAATAAAATCAGGCACTATTGTTCTAAAAAAGTCAAAATCACTAGATAGCACATAATGAATTTTTTCTCCATACGTTCTATAATACCAATTTGCTATTGGTAATGTAAGAAAAAAATCCCCCAGTTTGCCTGTATGTGTAAATATCATCGTTATTCCTTTTTAAATACTGCTGTTAAAATATTGGGATTATTATTTATATCATATCTTACTAAATCTTCAATATGGGATGAACTTATTAAGCTATAATTATATTTATTAAAAAATAATTCTAAACTTTCTAAAGAATAATGATGTAAATGTTCATTATCTCTTTTGTGTTTCCAATTAGTAAACCATTCATCCCCTAATTCTGGTTTATACCAAGGAACTGAGACATAAATATATTTACATTTTATATTTTCTAAAATTACTTCAGGATAAGTCATATGCTCCATTGAGTCAAACATACATACAGTATCAAAATTAAAATTAAAAATTTCTTCAAATTTTAATATTTTATGTTCTTTATTTATTTCAAATTCACTAACGTCGTATCCATAGGTTGAACTTCCATATTTTAAACAAACATCTAAAAAAGCGCCATTCCCATATCCAATATCTAAAATAGAAAATGGAGTATATTTAATTGATCCCAATAAAAAAGCAAGTCTAATATCACCTAAAGTTTTACACAAATCACCATATTTAACATAACGATCTTTTACATATTGTTCATCATAAACAAAGGGAAGTTTATTTAATTGATGAACAACCCCCATTTCATCTGTATAATAATTATATATCATTTTATGTTGTAATTTTTTTAATCCAACTAACTACTTCTGGACTAAATAGTGTTTCAAAATTAAATCTATGGTCTGGAGAGCTTGCTCCTGCTTTATGCAGTATTCTTATAAGTTTATGTCTTAAATATAATTGATCATTTTCTAGACGTATTTGTTTCCAAGACTGCCAATGATTACCTTCCCCATATCCCCATGCACTAGATACTCCGTAATAATAAGGATTACTATCTTCATCTAATATTTTTGTTTTATAATTACCCCCATGAAAAACAATATTAAAAGTACCATTTTCAAAAAGATGGACGTTTGGAGCTATAGGAGAAGTATTTACTTCCATCCATTCCTTCAAAAACTGCTTTCCTTTATCACCATTTAAAGCAAAGGTACCTATATTTAAATACTTATCAATGGGTATATTTCCATAAGTATACCCCGGATTAACTGCTCCTGCCATATTTAAATAATTATTATTTTTTGTACAAGCTACATCAAAATCTCCTTCTAATAGCTCTTCACATCTTGAAGTAATAATACAATCAGCATCAAAATGAATTAGCATATCATATTCTTCAAGTAAAGGTTTAATTGTTGGAGCATAAGGATATCCTGCGCCATATAAATTATAAATATTTTTAGTCCAAGTATGATCTATTATTATCATGGGAATGTCAGGATGAAAATATTTAAAAGATCTTATCATTTGATTCATATCATCAACCATAGTGTAATAATGCACACAAGCAATAATTTTTTTCATCAAACTTTTTCCTCCATTTGATTTGCTGGTAAATAAGTATCTTTAATTTATAATTTTAAAGATACAACTCTTTAGAGTTGTGTTTATTTACATACACACCTCTGAAGAGGGTGTATTTTTACGGCGGTTATATAAATACATGCTATTGCGGATTGTCTCATTTTTATTTATTCTATTATAATGTATCTATTGTTTTTAACTAAAAAATCATTGTTTTTAAAAAATACTTTACCATATATACTAATTGAGGGTGAAGCATAAACATATAATTTTTCTGAAATTAGCAGATCACAAATTGCAGCAAACCCACTATGAAGAGTTCGTACTTCTTTTGCACCTAATATTTTTTGTACATTTATATGTAATGGATCTTTAAAAGATAATTCTGTAAATCCTTCAATATTAACTTTTGATGATATTCTATAATAATCATTAGTATAAAAGGTAGTGTCATACATAGATAAATCTGGGTGGATATTAAAAAGATTATCATATTCTGTCCCAAATCCATGTTCTTCTCCTATAAATTCTGCACAATATTTATTGGGAAAATGTCTATATCCTAAATTAAAATATTTTCCAGAAATTCCATATTTTGAAGGGTCAAATTTATAAGGTTGCCCCCCACATGTGAAGTTTTCTATATGATGAGGTACTAAGCTTAATCTATCTATACATGGTATATGTGTTACAAATTCTGGAATTATAGAATTAAAATGATAAATCTCATTTGATAATACATAATGAATTTTTTCTCCTGATACTTTATAGTACCAGTTTGCAACAGGTAAAGAAAAAATAAAATCCCCAAGTTTTCCAGTATGTGTAAATATCATTATAATACCCTATAACATTATTCTATTTAAAAATTTTGCAACATCAGGTGCAAACAATGCATTTAAATCTGGAAATCTATTATCAGGAGATTCTGCCCCCGCCTTATGAATTAACTTTATTTGCTTGTGTCTTAAAAACAATTTATTATCTTCTAATCTAATTTGTTTCCAAGATTGCCAATTTTTACCAACTTCAAAACCCCAAGCACTAGACACCCCATAGTAATAAGGGTTACTATCTTCATCTAATATTTTTGTTTTGTACTTTCCATTGTAAAATATCATATTAAAAGTTCCGTTTTCTGCAAAAGAAGCATTATTAACCTCAGGATTTTTATTTAGTTCAATCCAATCATCTAAAAATTGTTTCCCCTTATCCCCATTAACAGCAAAAACACCCACATTTAAATATTTTTCTAATGGAATATCCCCATAAGTATACCCCGGATTAACTGCTCCTGCCATATTTAAATAATTATTATTTTTTGCTCCTGCAACATCAAAATCTCCTACTAAAATATCATCTAAACGGGATGTAACAATACTATCAGCATCTAAATGTATAACCATATCATAATCATTTACTAATGATTTAGCTATTGGAGCATATGTCCATATACCATATTCTTTTAACACTTTATAAGAATACTCATCATCATAAATTACAATAGGAATATCAGGATGAAAATATTTCCAAGAACGAGCTAATTGATGAGCATCATTTTTCATAGAAAAATAATGTACTACTGCTACTATTTTCATTTTTTTTCTCCAAAAGGTAAAATATAAATATACCCCTCATGCTGATATATTTTTTTAATACTATATATTCCACCCATAATTTCATAAATAAATGTTGTACCTAAATCCCCAAATTGAAGTCTATCCTTCCAATTACCGTGATCAAAGGGCCCATCTTCATATATTCTTAAATCATCACATATTATAACATCGTGATTTTTTGTTCTTTTACTTTTAATTATTTCTAATTCTTTTTTAAGAGGAATACGAGTTTGAACTGAAGTTGGTTTAAATGTAGGATCTGAAAATTCAGGCAAATGAGCATCTAACCAAAATAAAATTATGTCTTCTTGAGGAATTAAGTCTAATATTTTAGGAAGTTCTGTAATAGTGTCTCCAAAGTATAAATGAATATTTTTTTCTGGAAATTTTGGCAATACTTTATTGTACACTTTTTCATTTATTTCTGAAGAATAATAATTTTTAAATTTAGAATTAGTATACACATATCTTAATCCAGTCCCATCAGCAGTACCTGATTCTACAAAAGTATTTATTTTATATTTATTTATTAACTCAGTTAAATTTATATTACTTATATAGCCCATACTATTTCTTCCTTGCTATAATTGTAATTTGAGATTCTGCATTTATTAATGTTTGATCAACTTCAAAAGTGTCATAATTAAATCCAAAATCACCAAACTGTATTGTTTCAATATATGTATTTAAATTTTTAAAAATAGGAAATAAATCCATACAAATATTATAATGATTTATTCTTCCTACATCTCCTCTTGTTAAATTTATTGAGAAGCTAAATAAATGACTTGATCCTGCATATGTAGAAGGCCATCTTCCTTTTTCATACAATTCAAAATCAGGAACAACAATATATAAATACCCTCCAGGCTTTAAAACTCTATGCCAATTAGATAAAGCTATTTCTACATTTCTCATATGTTCTAAAGAATGTGAAGCGTATATACAATCAAAAACTTTATTTGGTATTGTTTGAAGAATTGCTCCATCACCGTCTGGTAAATCCCAACCTTCTGTTTTACCAAAAGGACTTTTTACAGGATCATTACCACATCCAATGTCAAGAATCTGACCTTTAATATATTTTTCATAATCACCATTCTTTAATCTTTTTTCATGCCATTTTGTTGTTTCATTCATCTTAAAAACTCCTTATCAATTTATTATTAGTAACAGATCTAATTTATCAAAAATTTTATCTCTTTTCTTATTGTTTCTTCTGAAGTATATTGCGGAATATATCCTATAGTAGCTGCTTTTAAACTTAACGGATAATAATCTTTTTTTATTCCTGTATGATTTGATGTGATGATACTATCAACTCTTTTACATTTTAAATTATATTCTTTAACAAAAAATTCCATCAAATCAAATTTAGTTATTGGTTTAGAACTATATACATCAAAAAAATCATTTATTTTTTCTTTATTTACACAGCATAGTATTAATCGAGCTAAATCGCTTGAATGAACAAAATCTCTAGTCATATTACTAAAATCAGTAATAAGTTCTTGTTTATTTTTTACACAATTTATTGCCTGATCGATAAAATAATGATCTCTTATAGTTGCAAACCTACTAAAATAACTAAATAATCTCAAATCAACAATGTTAAAATTTTTTAAAGATCTATGCTTTGCTTCTATATATCTTTTTTGGATAGAATAAAAATCTGTATCATTAATAGTATTAACATTTACCTCATTATAAACTGCACCACTACTCAAATAAAAATAAATAGTACTTTTTTTATTTAATATTTTTTCTATTATTAAATTGTCAAAAAGTTCAGATACTAAAAATACTTCACTTAAATCATTAGAATACATAGGTACTTGAACACAATTAATAATAATATCATAATTAAAGTCTTTAAAATAATCAAATGTAGCAATACTTGTTTTATTATTTATAATATTTTTATTGATTTTATTTGGCTCACGAGAAAATAAATATAATTTTCCCTCATTTATTTTATTAAACTCATATGCAAGACTTTGTGCTATATGAGATGTTGCACCTAAAATAGCAATATTTAATTTTACTTCATTAGTTATCATCTTGGCAAACCAAATTTTATTGCATAATTTTTCCAAAATTCTGACTTACTTAGTATATCAGAATATTTAGTCATATATTCATTATACTTATCATATACTCCAAGTTTCCAATAACACTCTGCTGAAAAATAATAAGCAAATGCATGATCATCTTTTACTTTAAGTACCCCGTTAAATCTATTTAATGCTTTTTCATATTCTGCTAATTTAAAATCATTATTTTCTACAAAGTTAAGTTCTAAATTAAGTAAATATGCTTTTTCTTGAATATACTCACTTGAAAAATCCTCCGTATTTATAACAGCGTTTTTATAATCTCCTATTACATTATCTTTTTTTATATATTGTTCTTTTACACATATATTGTGTATCTCACTTCCAACTAAAGGAGTTGCAACCATAATTTTAAACCAATTTGCATTTAATGTTCTTAAAAATATTCTTGTATCTTCAATATCTTGTTGAGTTTCACCTGGAAGTCCAATTAAAATATTAATATTTGTGTCAATGTTTAATTTCCTACAATCATTTACAACTTGTGTTGCCATTTTTAAACTAGCGGGTTTATGCATAATCTTTTTTAAAACTTTACTACTTCCTGATTCAACGGGTAATACTAAATCTGTAACTCCAGTTTTTTTAAGAGTTGTAAGCATATTAAAAGTTAATGATGCTAATGCTATTCCATTTTGAAAATATAATTGTAACCCTATATTATTAGCATTTTCTATTATTTTTTCCATTCGTTCTGAATTATAAATAAGATGATCATCTAAAAAATTAATTATTTTTACATTAAATTTGTTTTTTAAAATTAAAAAGTCATCTTTAATTCTTTCAATAGAATGAAATCTCATTTTTCTTCCATGCACAGTATGAGAAGCACAAAAACTACAATGATAGGGGCATCCCCTTGATGTCATATAAGAAAAAATATGCCCTTCTAAATTATAATTAAAATAATTTTGCATAGTAGGCTTTAATTCATATGAATCTAAAATTTCATAGTCATAAAAAGGAATTTCATCTAAATTAGTAATAAAATCATATTTGAATGTTTCTTCCTTTATACTTTTTTCTTTTGTAATCCAATTAGGGCTTTTTATAAAATACTTTTTTTTATCTTTTGCTTTCAATAGTTCTAGTAAAGGTTTTTCCCCCTCCCCAAAACATAAAGCGTCAAAATAAACACTATCCTCAAATATTTTTTTATATAGATTAGTAGGAATACCCCCACCCGCTATAATTAAAGCATCAGTAAAACATTGTTTTGATATTTTAGCAATATCAAGCATATTATAATAACTTGTTGAAAACAATGTAGATATACCAACTATATCAGGAATAAACTTTTCCTCTACAATTTTTAACAAAAATTCTTTATATAAAGAATTAAATGACTCATATTTAAACTCATTAACTTTGTTAAGAATTATATTAAAATCTAATATTCTTGTTTCTACTTTAGCATATTTTTTTATATAAGAGCTTAAAGAAATTACTCCAATTGGCATGTCTGTAACTGGAAATACATAATTAGTAAAATTTTTTTTATTGCTATGCTCCATAATACCCGGAGATGTAAAAGTCTCATATGATATATTTGGAGGTATAATAAATAATATTTTTCTCATAAAATCTCCATTTTATTTATACTGGCAATCCAAACTTTATTGCATACTTTTTCCAAAACTCAGACTGTTCTATTATATTAGAGTACTTATTCATATACTCATTATACTTGTCATACTGTTCAAGTTTCCAATAGCACTCAGCAGAAAAGTAATAAGCAAATGCATGATCATCTTTTACTTTAAGTACCCCGTTAAATCTATTTAATGCTTTTTCATATCTCCCAAATTTCATATCTGCATTTTCAACAAAATTTATTTCTAAATTTATTTCATAAATTGTTTCTTCTATATATTCAGGAATAAACTCTTCAGTAGTTATAATTGAGTTTTTAAAATTTCCTTTTGTTATATCTTCAGTTAAATAATTATTCTCTATACAAGTATTATACATTTTACTTCCAACTAAAGGAGTAGCAACAGTAATTCTAAACCAATTTGCATTTAAGGAGTTTAAAAACTGTCTTGTATCTTCTATATCTTGTTTAGTTTCTCCTGGAAGTCCAATTAATACACATACATTTGTTTCTATGCCTAACTCTCTACAATCGTCAATTACTTGTTTTGACATCTTTAAATCGATTGGTTTATGCATAATATTTTTTAATACTTTTTTACTTCCTGACTCAATAGGAACTACAATATCAGTAATACCTATACTTTTCATTTTTTCTAATGTTTTTCTAGTAAGAGATTGTACAGCAAGTCCAGCTTGAAAATGTAAATGTAAACCAATCTCTATAGCATATGATAATATTTCAATCATTCTATCTGCATCTAAAGAAAGATTATCATCCATAAAGTTAATAACTTCAGCATTAAACTCTTTTTTTAATTTTAAGAGATCTTCTTTAACTCTAATAACCGATTGATATCTCATCTTTCTTCCATGCACAGTATGAGAAGCACAAAAGCTACATTTATAAGGGCATCCTCTTGATGTTACATAAGGAAAAAGAACACTTTTAGATGTATGATTAAAATATGTTTGTAACATTGGTTTTATTTTATAAAAATCTAAATCTAAAAGGTTATAATCATATGAAGGTATTTCATTCAAATTTTTAATAAAATCATATTTAAATTTATTTTTATTTATACTTTTTTCTTTTGTAATCCAAGAAGAATGATTTACTAATAATTTAGTTTTATTTTCTGATTGTAATAAGTCTAGTAAAGGTTTTTCTCCTTCCCCATAACAAAAAGCATCAAAAGAATTAGTTTCAGAAAATATTCGTTCATGCATATTAACTGGAATTCCACCACCACCAATAATTATTGCATTAAAAAGTTGTCTTGATTTATTAGCTATATCAATCATATTAGAATATCCAGTTATGAATAAAGTAGATATTCCAATTATATCTGGTATAAATCCCTCTAATTTTTCTTTTAATAAATAATCAAAATGAAGGTCTGAAAAAGAAGAATAGTTAAAATCTTGTATCTTATTAAGAATAACATTAAAATCAAGTATTTTTATTTCTATATCAATATACTTTTTTAAATAAGCACTTAAAGATAAAACTCCTAAGGGAATATCTGTTACTGGATAATTATACTGTTTACCTTCTTTTTTAATACTATGATCTAATGGAGACACATTTGTAAACATCTCATAAGAAAAGTTAGAAGGAATGATAAATAATATTTTTTGCAAAATTATAATCCTTTTAAAACCAATTTATTTTACTATGTGGAACAGGGTATTCGTCAAAAGTTTCTATTTGTGGAATTATTTTTTGATAAAATTCTGAATCACAATTGCCACTTAGACAAGAAAAATGATTATCATATGAAAACCATTTTATATCTAATCCTCGTTGAATAATAGTTTGTAAATCTTCTTGATATATATTACCAATTTCTATAGGAATCCAGGGACAGGGGGTGACGCTCCCATGATTATTTATGCTGAGATGGCGCTTGAAACATAAACAACCAAAATTATGCCCACAGTTAGGAGATAAATGTGTTGAACAATTATATTTAGTTGTTAAGCTTTGTATATACTCTAAATCTTTAGAATTAAGTATTTCTTGTGGATGATTCTCAAATAATCCAGTTTCTTTTGCATAAATAATACTAGCATGCTCTTCAAATTGTTTAATAAATTCTAACTGTTTAACTAACTCTCCACTCTCCACTAAACTTTTAGTGGCTACAATATTAATTATAACTCCCAAATTATTTTTCTTTATATAATTTAAAGCTTGAATATTTCTTTTCCATGATCCCTCTTTATGTCTAAAAGAGTCATGATTTTTTTCAAGTCCATCAATACTTAAATGAACACGATCAACTCCTTTTTGTACAAGCCATTTTACTTTTTCTTCTGTTAAAAACCAACCATTAGTATCCATAGAAATAACAAATCGTTCAGGATTAATAATATTAATAATTTGTTCAACATCTTTAAAAATAAGTGGTTCGCCTCCACTTATACAAATTGATGCAAGATTCATTGCATCTGCTTGATCTGCTATTTTTTTTATAACTTCATGAGATAATTCTCCTTTAGAGTGCTGATCAAATTTATCTACCGCACAATGATCACATTTAAAGTTACAGTTTGTTCTAACAATCATTTGTATAAGTGCAACACATTTTTTTTCTAATATCATTTGTGGATGTTGAATAATTTTATTATAGGCAAGTGGCTTTTTATCTTTTAAAAGCATTCTACCATCATATTCTTTTTTTGTTAGATTCATTTATATACTCTCCCACTTTTTTATTTTACGATAAATCATACTTCCAGAACAATTAAAAATTGTAGCAATATCTTTATAAAACATTCCACTTTTCCTTAAATTTAATATATACTCAATATTTTTATCTATATCAGGTCTTTTATTTACTCCTTTATTCCAAGGTATATTTCCCTTAGGAAATTTATGCATTTTAAGTTTTATTTCTTTAGCTTTTTCATCATCATATATCTCTTCAAGTTTTTTACCTTTCTTTTCAGATTTTCTTCCTTTGTTTGCTAAAGATATTGCTTCTCCTACTACTCGCAGCCTTTCATCTGTTTCTTTAGTTAACCCTGTTGACCAGGGTATATGTCCTGTTTTTTTACCTTTATTCCAAACTGTTAATTCTCCACTATCAAATTTTTCTTTTCTTGTCTTGCTAATTTTTTCACATATTTCTTTATAGTCTGGGTTATTAGTAAGTGTGTCTCCCCCATTATCTTCTTTTAAAATATTATACCCATATAAAGGATTAAGTACATTAAAAAATACTTTGCATTCTGTTTCACATTTTAATAATTCTTCAACTGTATAACAAACTCCTATAATAGTCTTTTTTAAAAAATAAGTGCCTCTTGCTTTTTGAATTCTTTGTAATACTTTTCCAGAGCCAAAGTACCACTCCGAGTCTTCTACTTTTCCATACTTATATCCTACATAATTCAAATCGTGCTTTTGGTCTAAAGTTATATAAATATAACCAAAATAATCGTCTGTTAAACTTCCAAATTGATCTAAATATTTCATATTATTTACTCTCCAGATTTTATTAAGTTTAGGAAAATTGTCGTTTCCCTTTATATTTATTAGTAAATCTGGATTCAATAATCTATATAAAAAATGAGCAGAAACAGGAGCAACTGGAGAGTTCAAGGTAGGATTAACTACACTCCTGCTTTCGGTCGACAAACCTATCTGCTCACGATTAAACAAATTTAGTTCCATTTTATTATTGGTATATTTAACTCCATTTTATACTCTCCCAAACGTTAAAATATTTTTATCAGTAATTACACTAGATAAAGAGTCAAAAACTTCTTGATTATAAATTCCACAAATAATTATTATTGTATGAAAATCATTATACTTACAAATATCATCTTTATGTTCAACAGTTACTCCACAAATTTTCCCACTACATTTTTGTTTATTAGAGTCAAAAATTCTTTTAGGTTTTATTTTAAACTGCTCATAAACATTGTTCAATAATACTGTAGAATGGTGCCCTGCCCCGAAAACTGCAAAATCTCCAATAAAATCTCCAATAAGACTTTGTTTAAGGCTTTGAGTTAAGTCTTTAAATTTTTCTACTTCATCTTTCATTGCTTTTTTCATTGAGCCAAAACTACTTTTCTTTGGTTTTCTTATAATCATTGTTAAACAAATTCCACCATTATTTTCTTCTAATGACTCAATTTCAAACCCGCATTTTAATACAAGATATGATAGTGTTCTTTTACGATAATAGAATCGATGGTCTTTAGCAAATTCTACCCAAATATTATTTTGTTCAATATGATCATAGTTTGGAACTTCAATCACTCCTATTCCACCTGGTTTAAGTATATCCCAAAGATGTTCAACAAAGTATTTTGGTTCAGGAAGATGTTCAAGATAATGAAATGTAAAAAATGCATCATAACTATTCTCATTAACATTATCATATACAGTTCCAATACCGCTTGTAGTTATTCCTTTATCTACACATTTTTTATAATTTTCTATACTTGTGTCTATTCCTGAACACTTAACATTTAACTCTTTAAATATTTCTAAAAACTGTCCATCACCACAACCTATTTCAATTAACTCTTTATTTTTTAAATTATACTTTTCAATTATGCTTTTTAACTGTTCTTTTTTATGTTCTCTATAATCAGAAGAAATTCCAATACTACGAAATACAGCTTCAAAATCTTCACTTAAAGGAATGTCAAACAATTGTACTGCTCCACAAACATGACATTCAAAAATATTTAAATTTACAAGCTTATCAGAAATATTAAAAGTAGACTCAGGAACATTCTTAATAGTTAAAACGTTTTCAGGACGCCCCTGTGTTGAAGTTACTGCTCTACAAATAGGACATTTAGTCATTTATGTAATCATCCTTTGAAAAAACTTTATCATATGAAATCGTGTCTTTTGAGTCCCATATTTTTGGCATATAGTTTTGTACAAATTCAAAATCTTTATTTCCAGATAAACAAGTATATTTATTTTTATAAGAAAAATATTTAATACTTAAACCTCTATCTATAATATCTTTTAATGATTCTTCAAAAATATTACCCATTGAAACTTGAATATAAGGACAAGGAAATACATCTCCATATTTTGTTATGGTAATTCCTCTTTTCATTGCAATACATCCTAAATCAATTCCATAACCTTCTGAAAATCTTGTTGTAAATTTATATTCTTTTTCTAGTTCTTTAAGATACTTTATTTCTTCATCTCCACAAACTACATCTAAATTTCCAGCCCAGTTTCCTATGGGTTTTGCAAGAGTTATATATACAGGAAGTTTATTTGCTTTACAAAAATCTAAAAACATAATAAATTCATCTGACTTTAGTCTTTGCTTACTTACTGTTGTCAATATAAGTAAACTTAACTCTGCATCTTTTATATAATCAGTAGCTTTAAGAACTTGTACAAAAGCTCCTTTTTTATGTCTAAAATTATCATGTGTTTCTGAATCAAAACTATCTAAACTTATTTGTATTTTATCTATCCCAATACTTTTTAAATGCTTTGCTTTTTCTTTAGTTAAAAACCAACCATTAGTGTCTATTGCAATCCACCACTTTTCTGGATTTATAGCTTTAACTACATCATCTAAGTCAGGATAAATTAAAGGCTCACCACCAGAGATAGCTATTTGTGCAAGACCAAGATCATCTCCTTGTCTACATATTTCTTTAATATCTTCTGGAGTTAAATGTTTTGTTTCATCTGCTATTTTTCTACCTTCAAAACTTCTAATCATGAGATTACTAGAACAGCAATGATCACAGCTAAAGTTGCAAATATAATCATAGTTTAAAGTTATAAGAGCGACACTTTCTCCTCTCTTTACTTTGTCTTCATATCTACAAATCTTGGAATATACAAGTGGTTTATGAAGTTTTAAACTATTTCTTTTTTCTAGCTCAAATTCAGTGAGCATTATTTAGTCTCCAACTGTACAATACAAAATTGTCTCATAAGTGAATCCAGAATAATTTCGTAAATAATATTTATAATTTACTCCTAAAGAATTTATATATATTAGTATATTCCACAAATCTTCAGGATAATGATACACACTTATAGCTAAGTCGGGTTCATATTCTTTAATCATATTTCTTGCACCAATAAGAGCGTCATACTCTGCCCCCTCAATATCCATATTTATAAATGTAGGATTAAAAGTTGGCAAAACATTATCTAAAGAAACTGTCTGTATTATACTAAGCCCTTTACTACTTATAGAGCTACTTAATGAGTTATTAGAAATAAATGTTTTACTCCTTTCATCACTATATACTCCACAAGGTAAACAAAGTACATTATGTTGTCGTTTACCTGTAAACACTCTTTCTTGAATATAATCCTTTTGAATATATTTAACTAATAAATTATAGTTATTTTGATCAGGTTCAAAACAAACTAAAGAGTCAACTCGGCCAATAGTTTCAACTAATTGTTTTATTGTATCTCCATCAAAAGCACCACAATTTATAAATCTATCATATCCCTTGCTTAAATGAACATCAACAGGGAAATATTGTTCAGATTTATTTCTATTAGGAACTACTTCTGGTATATGAGTCATATATATTTTCATAAGAGATAAAAATACTTCTTTACTTAGATCATCTGCTAATGAGTCAAAAGCTTTTAAAATAGTGTCTTTTCTATATGAATAAAAAAACTTTTCTTCACTTTCTAATTTTTTATGAGTATGATGTATATTAAACTCAAAAATATCTGTTGACTTAATTATATTATCAAAAGCATATGTGAAATGCAAAAGATTATAAATTTCATCATATACTTTTGGATCTCCTATTGTGACAACTATCAAAGAATTTTTTACTTCTTCTGTTATTCGTAAATCTCTTAAAGATACACATTTAATTCCATTTACAACTTTTTCTTTTTCAAACTTAGTGTCTATAACATATAAAGGAGTAATATTATATCTATCTAATACTGCATTTTTAAAAGCAATATATCCCTCACCCGCTCCATATACAATTAAATTCTTATCTCCAAGAAGAGTCTTTATATGATGTTGATCTGTTTTATTTTTGAAGTCAAAGAGATTTAAAAGCTCTTGTCTTTTATCCATTGACTCTCTTCTCCAACATCTCTATTCTCTTTTCATCTTCTATAGTAATACGATGGTAATATCTACGTTTTGACAAAAGCCACGCTAATTCAAATTTTATTCCTTCTTGTATTCCTGCATTATAAGTTTCAATTCCTTCGGGTCTATATACGAGTTTTCGCGTTTCATACTTATCAAGCAAATTTAATCTTATAAGTGTCCTAATATTTTCTATCGATCCTAAAGAAATAGCTCCACCTAGAGCCGTTCTTAAATTATTTGCTTTTGCTTTTTTAAAAACATCTACATAATACATAAAAACTTCATCTGTTTCAACATGAGATCTATCTTTTTTTATTGATCCAGTAAAATCAACCCTACCAAAAGTAATACTATCAAGTGTATGTATATTTTTTAATTTTAACATTTCATCAAAATTATTAACAGCAGTTATTGTCTCAACATTAATTGCAAATTCAATATCTTTACGATTATCTTCAGCAATAAATTTTTCTACAGCATCTATAAATTTAGAAGTTGCAAAAGCAGTTTCTACCATTGGAGCTATTATACCCTTTGCTCCAAGACTTAACGCTTCATACATATCTGTTACTGCTTCACATCCTCCTATTTTAAGTATAATAGGAAGTCCAGCAGAATCAGCTACATCTTTAAGCCTCATCAATTCAACTTGACGGGAACCTTCATTCTCATATTCTGCTTTAATCTGAAAAACACCATACTCATTTTTAAGTTTTTTAAGAACATCAATCATTTCATACTCATTTTTATTCATTTTGTTTCTCCTTTTTTCTATATTCTTTTTCTGTCATATTGTGTTTTTTACAATTACATCTTTTACAAGAAATATCTAAATTTTTTATTTTATTTGTTCCTTTACGAGAAAGTGGTATTTTATGTTCTAAGCACTCTTTTCCTTTTATAATGGGATTAAAACAGAGATAACAAGTTAAAATTCCAAATTTATTTATATTATTTTTATAAACTTTTTCTAATACTTTTATCGTTAAATCTTTTGTTTTAATTCTTCTATTATGACTATAAATTTTAAATTTTTTCTTCTTTCATTAATTTTATCTCTATTTTTATAACAATATACTTTATTATACTCTTTTTTATGTTTTTTATGTTTTTTATAATATTTTTTACTATAATCTTTTATAAGTTTTTTATTTTCTTTTTCCCATTTCTTTTTGTACAAATTTCTTTTTTTCTTAACAGATTCTTTTTTATAGTAAGGTTTACAAGCAATATATGCACATGGTTTACAATATGAAGAATAATACCCTTTATTTTTACCACTTTTATATTGAGTAAAATTTGATATTTTTTTTCTTTTTTTACATTTAAAACAAATTTTTGTTTTTTTAGACTTCATTTTTGCAATATTTATATAACTCCTCAATACTTTTAAATATTAGTAAATTTTTATTTTTTGTAGTAAGTTCATCATCTATAAGAATTGCTTTACTTCCAAAGTCAAGAGCCATTTTAATATCAATATCCCATAGATCTCCTACAACTACTACTTCACTTTTTTTAACCCACCAGTCAATACAAATAGTTTTTATTCCATAACTATTGGGTTTACCCACAACAACATCTGGAAAACTATTTGAAGCATAAGAAATAGCTCCAACCATTGCACCACATCCCGGTAATATCCAATCTTCTGAATGTTTAAAATTTCCATCTTGATTACAAGCTATAAATTTTCCACCTTTATTTATAATATTTATTGCTGTTGTAATTTTGTCATAGTTAAAATTTAAATCATTTGCCACAACTACGTGTTTTGCAGTTTCATCTTGTATTACTTTTAATCCAAACTTTCTAAACTCTTCTACAATAGATGTATTTCCGATTACATAAATGTCATTTATATCATACTCCTGACAATACATAATAGTTAATAAAGAAGATGTATAAACTTTCTCTGGAGAACATTCAAATCCTTTATCATTTAATTTATTACAAATATCAATAACAGGTTTAGTTGAATTATTAGTCAAAAAAATAACTTCATAATCTTTCTGTAAATGTTTAACTAAATCAACTGCATAAGGAAAAACAAAGTCTCCTCTATAAAGAGTGTCATCAAGATCAAAAACAAAAAGTTTTATTGAATTATCTATTTTAAACATTTTAATCTCTTATCATATTAGATTTTAATTCTTCTTCACTTAAAAATGGAAACATATCTTCAAGTTTTCCACTTATTATTTTACCGTTTATATCTACTTTACTTTCAACTCTAGGCACTGTTTTTTGGTTTGGATTTGTAAAAACTTCTATTATCATATATGAATTATCTTTTAACAAATCTTTAATAATACTAATTTCATTATTATTTTTTATTTTATAATAGGGAATATCAAATGCATTTGCTATTTTATATAATTCTGGGAACGTTACACCACTTTCAGGAGTACTTCCAACATAATGACTATTAAAAAATTTATCTTGTGTATTTTTTATACTATTAAACCCTCTATTATTAAAAATAAATATCTTAATAGGTAACTTGTATTGAGTTATTAATTGTATTTCAGACATATTCATTTGGAATGACCCATCTCCCTCTATACAAATGACTCTTTTTTCTTTATTTGTTGCAAAAGAAACCCCTATAGAATGAGAAATTGCATATCCCATACTTCCTATCATATTACTATGAATAAATCTTTGCCCTTCTTTTATTTTAAATGCTTGACAAGGAATTTCAGTAGCACTTCCTGAACTAGAAGGAACAATAATGTCTTCAGTTAATAACTCTTTTGAAAGTTCTTCTAAAAAAACATAAGGATTGATAAAATCATTTTCTTTATAATATTCAGATAAACAAATTGGATATTTATTTTTTAAATTTGAACAATAATTTAACCAATCATTTATATTGATGTTTATATTATTTATATTATTTTTAAGCATTATTAGAAAATTAAATGCATCTGTATTAAATTCCAAATCAAAATTTAGTTTTTCTATTTCATTTTTATCTATATCAACAATGATCTTTTTTGCATTTGGTGCAAAATTAGGATAAGAATAAGCTACTGTAGGTAAATCTAGTCTCGTTCCAATACATAATAATAAATCACAATTTTGAAGTATTATATTTGCATATCTAGAACTCACAGATCCGGGTCTTCCAAAATTTAAAGGATCATTTTCATCTAAAAAATCAACTGTTTTCCATGTTAATTGAACAGGAATTTTTAATTTACTAATTATATCTTTAAATAAATCATATCCTTTTGATAATCTAATTCCATTACCAGCTAAAATTATAGGATTTTTTGATTTATTTATATACTTTATTAATTTAACAACTTTTCTATTAATATTTTCTTCTACATTTGTTTCTTCTAAAAAATTATATCCAATTAAAGAAGTTTCATCAATATCTTCTCCTTGTATATCTAATGGGATTTCTACAAAACTTGTACCCTTTTTTCCTGTTGTTGCTAAATAAACAGCTTTCTCTAAATAATATCTTACTAAATTTTTATCTTTAATAGAAACTGAATATTTTGTAATAGGTTTTAATATATCTACAGCATTTACTTCCTGTACTCCTTTTTGTCTAAGACCCGTTCCACACATAGAGTCTGATACTTTGCATTGCCCAGCAATAACTAATAAAGCATTACAATCTGTGAACGCAGAAGATATAGGGTTTATTGTATTAAGAATTCCTGGACCTGCTGTTGTTAGACAGACTGCTAAATCATTTTTATATATCGACTCACCTTCTGAGGCTATACATGCTCCTTGTTCGTGATGAAATGGAATAAAGTTTACATTTTTATTATTCCCAATAGAGTCAAGTAAATGCATAATCATTCCACCAGAAAGGCCATATATATGATTTATTCCTATATCTTCTAAAAATTTAATTACATAATCAGATACTTTCAAAACATATACCTTTTATACACTTTATGTGAACTAACACAACTCTAAAGAGTTGTATCTTCCTGCTTCACAGTTCACACTTACGAAAGACTTTAAATAATCTATCGCAGAGGTATTAAACTCCACAGGCTTAAATTTCCTACATTCCATAGGTATTGATTCTAAAAGAATATTATTGGCAGAATGAACATCTCTGTCTTGAGAATAACCACAAGAACAATTGTATATTCTATCTGCTAATGCTAAAATATTTAGTTGACCACATTCAGGACAAAGTTTTGTACTTGGAAAAAATCTATCAACAATATGTGTCTGCGGAAGTTTCTTCAATTCCGAAATTATACCACCTAAAATTGATTGTTGTACTTGTTTTCCGAACAACCCTGCATGCCACCCTTTAATATTTTCATTTTGAATTGCTATGTGAGAATAAGTATTTTTTAAGAAACTTACTATTTTATTTTTTGTATCTTGTTTTTTATTATTCTGTTTTTCATAAGCTAATGCAACTTTATTTTTTTGCTTCCAATAATTATGGCTTCCTTTTTTCTTTTTAGCTAATTTTCTCTGTTCTCTTTTTATTTGAAAAGATACTGGAAATTTTGTTTGAAATTTTATTCCATTACTTAATACCAAATCATCTTTAATACCAAAATCTATACCTATAATTTCTTTGTTTGCAATTATGTCATCTTTTGGAAGAAAACAAGTTACCTTTAAATAATAGCCAGAAGCTTTTCTGATTAAATTAGCATTCGCAAATTCAGCTTCTTTAGGGATTTGACGTAATCCTTTAATTTGAAATAGAGATTTACAATTTTGGATTTTTAAAGTGTCATCTTGAAACTTATATGTAATTCCATATTGTTTCAAAGGAATAGAGTTAATTTGACTTTTAAACTTTAATTTACCAACTTCTTTTTTCTTTCCTTTCTTCTTTTTAGTAGAGAGAGATTTAATTGAACCCCAAGTTCTTTGCAATATTTCTTGTTTTACTTGACTTCCCAGAACTTTTAATTCTCTCATTTCCTTTTCTTTATCTTTATTTAAAATTTCAACTTCTTTCTTTTTGCAATCATAATTTTTTATATCATTAAAATTTAAAATATCATTATATACCCATTTTGCCTCAAGAAAAATTCTATTTAAAAACTCAATTTGTTGCAAATTAAATTTATTTTCAGACAATTTTAATTCATAAACTTTGCATGTTTGAGTTTTTCTTTTTTCTCTTGTTATTAAAAGAGAGTCTTTTATTCGTTGATTTTTAGTTTTCATAATTTTCTTGTGATTTAATATATTCCATGTTAAACCTCTTGTTTATTAGTACTATCGTATATAATATATTACAATATTATAGAAAAGTACACTACTTTTTTTATTTTTATCAAAAAAATTCATTATTTTTGCGCCTTATATACACACCTCTGAAGAGGGTGTATCTTTCTGGCAATTTATGTAAAATGTGATTAGAAGCAACTAGAGACTGTTATACCTATTTAAAGACATTTATATTAAAATACAATTAAAAATCACATCTTTTTAAAAAATTTCAGTATTTTTGTGCCTTATATATACAACTCTAAAGAGTTGTATTTTTACGGCGCATTATATAAAATTACCTCACATATACCTCTTATATATTTTATGCAAAGATAAAAGATTATCAGGACATTTATCAAACCACTTTAAATATCCAGCATCTTCTTCTTTCAATCCAATATTCTTAGTAAGTTTAATTGACGAATGCATTATACAACTAAATAGTATAGAAACATGATGACTTCTTGCTTCTATATCAGGAAGAATAATTTCACATACAGCTATAGGTTCTGAATTAAAAGATACTAAATATCCAATTTCATCAAGAGAAACTCTTTTAACTCTATCAATCATTTTTTCTCTATAACGAATAATTCCACCTGGTATATGCCAACCTGATCCACAATATTTGTCATCTCTCCATGCTAAAAGAACTCTATCTCTTTCATCTTTAATTAAAAGATCAACATTAACTAGAGGCATTATAGAACTAGCATACAAAAACAAATCTTCAGGCAACCCTTCTTCTGGATTAAATTCTTGTTGATTAAACTCCAAACTTATTCTCCTTTATTAATTATAATATAAACAAAAACTACAAAAAATTAAACTACTATTGTAAGCAAATAATTTTTTAAAGCTTCATAATTATAACGTGACTCAACTAATGCTCTATTATCTATAGTTTCTTCATAATATTTACTTTTATCTGATTTCCACAATAAATATTTATTTCTTAAAGCATCTTCTAATGATTTAATTTTTGGTATTGCATATATACTATTATATTCATAACCAAAGTGAGACATACATACTGAAGAGTCAAGGGTGTATTCTACTTTTATATTTCCTTTAGACTCTTTCAAAACTTCATCGCAAGCACTCCAACCAGTACTTATAATTGGAAGACCAATGCTCATTGCTTCTATAAGTGGTAAACCAAAACCTTCACCTCTTGTAGGAAATAATAGCACAGAACTATTTTGATATAATTTTACAATTTCTTCTTGAGATAACATATCTGTTAGTGTAAAAATTCCAGACTTCCATGAAGTTGTATTTGTTTTTGTCAAAGTATGTATTAACATATCAACAGGAGGTTCTTTATCAGTAATAACATTATATTTTAAAATTAATTGAGTGTCAGAAAAAGACCCTAAAGATCTAACAAAAGAAATAATAGCATCTTCTAACCCTTTTCTTTTTGTATGTTGCCCAAAAAATAAAACAGTAAATTTTTGTTCATCAATTTTCTTTTCTATATTTAATTGAGTAAACATAGAAGTATCTATATAATGTGGTAGATAAAAAACAGGTTTTGCTGTATTTTCTTTAATCATATTTAATAAAAATAAAGATGGTGTAAAAAATCCGTCAAATAAATTACCTTTCCATAAATATTCCCATCTACGAGGAAGTGGTGATGTCTCCCAAACTATGTGTAAATATTTTTTTGTTACTCCTTGTAGTGCTGTTTTATACAATTCAATTATTTGTGGATTTAAAAAAGAAGTTGGATTAACATTTACTAAGGCTACGTCATAAGTTTTTTCAGATACTTCTCGTAATGATTCCATATTATTTGAAGAAGCAAAGTCAAGATCATCTATAATTTTTTCTTCTTTCATTTTTTTAAGACAATTATATATGCCATTAGATGCTGTAGCATACCCTGCATCTGACACTTTAAAATCCCCTATATGTCCTATAGCTAATACTCTCATTTAATTCTCCTATATAATCTTTTTTAAATTAAAAGAATAAATTTCTTGTCTTTTTTCTTCACTGAACTTACTTTCTATAGTATTAACTAATTTTTTAAATACTACTTCCCAAGGAAATTCTTTTTCTGCAAATTGCTTTCCTCTTTTTGAAAGTGACTCTCTTAATTTTTTATCAGACACTATTTTACACATTTGTATAGCCGCATCATCAGTGTCAGCAATTGCCCATTGCATATAAATATTTCTTGCATTTACTAATGCTTTAATTTTTACTGGCAGTCCTATGTCTTTAAGATAAGAAGTATGACCACCATAATCGCTATATATAACAGGAATACCATGAATTAAAGCTTCTGCAAAACCATATCCGAATCCTTCTCCACCTGGTAATCCAATATAGCAATCAGATGCTTTATATCTTTTATATAAATCAACTTTATAAAGAACAATTCCTTGCTTATATGCATTAGAAAAAATTATATTTCTTTGTATTCCTAAATTTATAATTTGTGTTTCAAGATCAGTACCACCTATTCTTTGGTCTGTATCTGTATGTAAAAATAATTTGTATTTAGAAATATCTCCACCTTTTTTCATTTTGTCTAAAAATTTTGCAAAAGCATCAACAACAACATCAATTTTTTTTCTCTCATTATTTACTCCCATTGTCATGAATATAAAATCATTTTCATCTATAGCAGGACTAAATGCTTCCTTCTTTGTAATATCATGACATACAATTTCCATTTCAATTCCATTATATATATTATCAACAGGATGTAACCCCATATTTTCTAATACTTTTTTTCCTATAGAAGTTGCAGGAATTAAAACATCAGCTTTTGCTAGGATGTCTTTCATTGATTTTCTATTTTCTCTAATTATATAAGTGGGATACATAACAACTTCTGGATAAAATGGGGTTTCAATAGTTAAATATTGTACCCAAAAATATGAACTTCTATAAATAGAATATGCTATTTGATCTACATTCCATGGATCAAGATTAGAAAAAACTATATGAGGTCTAAAATCAATAATAGCTTTATTAAAATTTAACATTCCGTCTTCATCTAAAAGATTTGCATTATATATTAAAAGATCTTTTTCAAAAGCATGTTTAAAAGCATCTCCTTGAACCATACAATGATTAATTGATGAGTTAGCCCCAGTAACGCTACAATATGCAACAGAATATTTATCTCCTGCTGAAACTTTAAACATACGCATAAATGAAGATATGACATAACTGAGCCCGCTAGGAGAACTAAGAGAGTCTCCCACAAAAAGTATTCTTATTTTTTCTTTTTTATTATCTTCCACTATTTGCTACTCCTTTATAAAAAATTTATATTTATTAGTAACACTTAAGATTTTTCATTATCTTTAAGAAAATAAATAATTCCTATATAGTTATTATCATCTAAATATTTAATTAAATTATCATAATACTCAAAATTTGTAATAAATCTACATATTTCCCAATTTCTTTCTTTTTTATACTTTTCAAACTCAATAAATTGTTTTAACTGTTCTGTGAATAAAATATATTTGTTATTTACAAAATGTGCATGCTTATAACTAAAAAATGAAGAAGTAATATCAGGAACTTCATAAAATTTAATGTCATCTGACAAATTTATATAATTATTAATTTGTTCTTTATAGCTTGAAATAGCCTCTTCAGCATCGTTTCTTTCACTTTCAAAAAAGCTAATATTTTGCTCACAACCATGTACTAACTCTTCAATGTATTCATTCATACAATACCTCTTAACAAATTTTGAAGTTCACTTTTTGATATTTTCTTCTTTTTTTGTTTTTATTCCTAATTTTGACTCACTTATATTTTTACAATGTTCTTTAGATTTCTTTTTTCCTAAAGAAGACTTACTTTGTTTTTTTCTAATTTGTTCAGCTTTTTCTTTTCCAAATATTTCTTCATATGTTTTTCCCAATCTAACTTGTTTTATTTTTTCTTTTGCTTCATCAGTGTGATGTTTATTTAACATACTTTTAATACCAGGCTTTCCTAGCATTCCACCAACTCTTCCTTTATTCGCTTCACCAATTGCGTTATTCCATTCTTCTGTTCTGGGTTTTAATTTAATTTTAAGTCTTCTAGATTCCTGTTTTTCTTTTGATACAAAACTAAAAGTATCACCACCGTCTCCACCTTTTGTTTTATTATACCCATAAATAGAATTATTAGATTGAAAAAATTCAATACAAATTATTTCAGCCATATTTAATTCTTCTTTTGACTCACAATAACCTAAAATTTCCCATCTAAAATTATGTAGTCCATATGTAGCTAATGCATTACGAAAATAGTTATGAGATCCTTTTATAGAATTTTTCTCATGACTTTTTTGTCTTTGCTTAAAATTTTTTGTTTTACCAACATAACATTTATTATTTTGTATGTTAGTTACTTTATAAATACACCCGAAATAATTATTTAACATATTATTTACTCTCCAGATTTTTAATAAATTTTGGAAACTTACCAATTTCCTTTCTATTTATTAGTAAATCTGGGTTCAACAATCTATTAAAAAAATAGACAGAAATAGGGATAACTGGAGAGTTCTTGGTAGGATTAACTACATCCCTACTTTCGGTTGGTAAACCTATCTGTCCATTATAAAATACCATTAAGAAGTCTTTGCAATTCTATTTTTGATATTTCTTTTCCCATTTTAGAGTTTAATTCCATTCTATTTAATGCTCTATTACATCTGACTACATCTATACATTTATCCATAGTTAAAATTTCAATAATTGAATCTTCTTTACTATTTATTCTATGTGTTCTATTTATTAGTTGTTCAAACTGTATTCCACTCCAAGGCATAGAGTACACAATAATTCTTTTACACATAGACTGCAAATTTATTCCAGAACTGCTTGTAAGAGAAGAAATCAATAAAATTTTATTATTTGGATCTGTATTAAACACTTTAATTTTTTCATCTCTATCTTTGTCCTTATCTTTAATTCCCTCTAAACTTCCATGAATAATACTTGGAGTATATTTTTTTAATTGAGTATATAAAAAATTTAAGTTTTCAGGATATACACAATAAACTATAACTTTTTCATTATAATTCTCAATATAATTACATAATAAATATTTTAAAGTAGTAAATTTTGGATCTTTATCTATTGTCCATTTTTTTAATAACTTACTTATTCTTTCATCTGAAGTGTCTCTATCTAATATAAGTAAAGGATTATCTACTACTCTAATAATAGAAGGAAGTTTATTTAATATTAATTTCCATGTTATAGAATCATATTCTTCTTCTAATTTTTTAATTTCCTGTTCTACAATTATTCTATATAATTTAACCTGAATTGGACCCATCTCTAAAAATATTTGCTTAATAATTTTTTTTGTTTTCATTTCTGGAATTTCTTCTTTAAGCTTTTTAATAAAAACTGAAGTTATATTATTTAAAAAAGTGTTTACATTGTTTACATTGTAAGAAGTTATAGCATATCTATCAAATCTATTACCAATTTCATTTGCTAAATATATTTTAAAAGCATTTTCTGATAGTTTAATAATACTTTCATCTAAAAAATTTATTTGAGTAAAACTATCCTCTATTTTATTTATCCAGGGAGTTGCTGATATCATTACTCTATACTCAAATTGATTTTTTATAGAATATAATGCTTTAGTTCTTTTTGCTTTACTGTTTTTAAATTCATGACTTTCATCAAGTAATAAAAAAATATTTTTCTTATCCCATTCTTTTTTTATATCTACAAATTTTTTCCATCTTATATTTTTAGCCTTTACTTTTTCAGTGCCTTTATAAGAGAGAATAACATCTGCTAATAAATGATTAGCTATGATTAATATTTTTTTGTCTTTATATTTATTAAATGGTTGGACTTTATTAGAATTATTAATTAATTGAATATCTTCTTCTTTAAATTGATTTGTAAAATACAGTATTTCATGCTTCCAATGATATAATAATCCTGAAGGAACTACAAGAAGTATAGAATCAATATTCCCTTCTTTATATAGTTGAGAAAAAACACAAATGTTTATTGCGCTCTTACCCAGCCCAGCATCGAATGAGTCTAAATATTTATCTCTTGAAAGTCTCCATTGTATTGCTTGTTTTTGATAATCAAATAATTTTATTCCCTCATTAAGTATTGTTTCATTTAACTTCTTATTTCTAAAAAAATTAGTCTCTTTTTTAAATTCTTTTTTATCAAACAACTGAGAGACTTTATCTGTTATTGCATATTCAATTTTACTTTTTTCTAACCATAATAAAATTTCATCTAATCTTTTTTCTTCTATTACCCACTTATTAAGTTTATTGTCAAAAAATAAATAAAGAGACTTCAAATAATTAACTGCATCTTGATACATAATTCGATCAACAAACGAGTCAAAATGTATGTCAATTATATATTTATTATATTGATAGTCTATTATATACATTATAGCAAAATCAAGAACTCATCAAAATTACAAACTTCTTCATCAAGATACCTTTCTCCAACATTATGACTACTTCCTTCTGATAATGGATCTTGACATGTTCTCATACCGCAAAAAAGACCAAGATTATTTCCATAATCATCTATTAGTTGACAAATTTCTTTTCTGTCAAACCAATTACCTTTAGAAATAAACTTCATTTGTCAAGTTCAACTATATTAACTTCTTTTTCTTTTAAAAAATCTAATACATCATTTTCAAGAAGTGTAGTTTCCATTTTTATTATATAGTTTCTCCATCTCCACTTTCTTGGTTCCATTTTTATAAAAGAATAATCTTGAAGATCCTGAAAATTTATCTCAAAAAACCTCTTCATTTGAAAACCAAAATAGTTTATCTCCTTAGTCTTCTCAACTATCTCATCAACATGTCTACTATTATTAAATATAAAATTTCTCTTTTCTTCATTGTCTTTTATATTTTTTAATATCTTAAGAAATTCAGAAATTGGAAGTGGACTTTCTAATTTTCCCGACATTCTTAAACACTTCTTTCCATCTACATTTATTATGAATGTATCCTGAATAAAAAATACTTTTTCAATAATTCCTACTTCTTTCTTGATAATTTCTTTTCTTAGCAAAATAGCATCATCAAGTTTCATTTTTTCTTTTTTTACTTTCTCAAGAACTTCATTATCATCAAGTGCTATTAGCTCTTTTAATTCTACTTCATATCTTGGAAAATATTGTCTTAACTGTCTATCAACCAAAGTAATGTAGTCATCATATGCTATTTCAGTATCTATCATAACATGTACTTTTTCCTTTCCAACAGTAAAATAAATTTGTTTAAACTGCTTATCCCACGTACTCAATATAGGAATTGGAATATTTTTTCTATAGTTGTCTATATAAATACAAAGAGATTGAAAATAATACTTGTTTGAAAAATCTACACCATCTAAAAAACTTTGATTAGTTAACCACTCATTTGGTTTCATTATTTAACCCTTCTTTATATTTTCTCCAATAAATTAACAATAAAAAACTTATTTACTCCTTCTGCTTCAACTTTAACAACATTACAATTATCAATGTCTGAATCTATTCTAATAGTAATATTTTCATTATTCAATTCTTTTATTGCTTTTAAAAGACTTGGTGCTTGAATAAGAAAGTATTTATCCTGTAAATCTTTATCTATCTTTGCATCTATGACTTCTTTACCAGATATACCCTCTTTATTTTCAATTGTAACACTATCTTTTTCTAAATAAATAAATATACGATTTTTATACTTAACACTTGTAACAACCATTATCTTTTCAAGAGCATTTATAAAATCATGCTTCTTAAATGAAAACTTATTTTTATGCTCATAAAGAGATTTATTTTCTTCCTTAAAAATGTTAAAGATATTTGACTCACATAAAGGAACTATTGTATAAATGTTATTTCCAAGACTATAAAAATAAGTACCATCTTTTCTATTAATATCTACTTTAAATTCTTTGTTATCTTTATCCACTAACTTTGTAATCTTATAAAGATCATTATCTATCCAATTATCTTCTTGTATATCATTTGTTGTAAGTATACTTGATGTAATAGACTCTCCATCAGATGTTACAAAGAATGTTTTTTCTTCCTTTTCATCTTTAAGAATTGCTATATTATTAAATCCTTCAGCACCAATACTAAACTCTATATTCTTTATCAGATCAAAATCTTTTATTTCTAAAACTTCTGACTTTTTAAATCCAGAAACAAAAGTGTCATATATTTTAGCATCATCAATCAAATCATTCAAATCATCATATGACTCAAATTTATAACTTGACTTAGTACCAAAATTTATTCCTTCTTTTTTGATAACTATATCTTCTTCTTTACCACATAGAGAACTCATTTTATAAAGCTTATCTATTTCAAAGATAAAAGAAAACTTTTCATCATTTACATTCTTATCTTTAAGAATAGAAAAGTTTATTATCCCTTTTGTATTTCTTTGACAAAATATAATGTCTTTTGTGCCTTTAATATTTGCAATCTTTACTTTGTCTCCATGCAAAGACTTAGTATCTTGACACATATTAAACAAACTCAAAAATCCTAACTCATCTTTTTTAAAACTTAACATTATTTATTCTCCTTTATATTTTTAATTTACTAAATTCCCATTCTCTATAATAAATACTTTTGCATTTGGCATATTTGCTATATATTCCTTAGTACTATCATTATGAGTTATAGCAAAAGTCTGTGATAATTTTTCTTCATGTAAAATATTCTCATATAATGCAATACTCTTTTGTGTCGAAGCGTCAGAGTCCACTTCATCCACGAGGAGCAGTCCTAAATTTTGAATACTACTTAAAGCTATACGAAATGAAATCGAAAAAAGTTGCCGTTCAAAACCTGAAAGTGTAATTGTAGAATGCCAATTCTCATTATCCATAGAATAATAAAAACCAATTTTATTTTCACTCTGTTCAAATTTTATTCTATACTTTCCATTATAAGCTCTTTGAAAAAATTCATCCATCTTGTAATTAATATAAGAAGTCTTTCGATCTATAAGATATGAAGAAAATTCTTTATTTAATATTTTTTGTGCCTCATTTAAAATCTGACTTTGTTTTTGTTTTTCTACAATAGCATTTAACTTCTGTTCAATTTCAATATAATTTTGATTTCTCTGCTCATCAACTACTTTGTTTAATCTTGAAAGCTCTTCAATTCTTACCTCAATGTTTTTATAATTTCTAATATTACTTAATAATTTTTCATATTCATCTTCATTAAATACTACTGTAATTTTAAACTCTATAGGTTTTTCTACTTCATTTATAGACTCTAACAATACACATTTTTTATTTGTAAGAGTATCTATTTCTTTAAGTTTTTTTCTTATAATATCATTTTGTGATTTTATAGTTTCAAAATTATCTTTTAATTCTTCTAAACTAAGTTTTTTTATCTCATTTAATTTAATTTCATTTATTATTTGTTCTTCATCTTCTTTATTATAATATAAAGAATTTTTCTGAATTGTTAAATCATTTAATTCTTCATTTTTATTTTTTAAGTTCTCTTGAATATTTGTAATCTTACTTTGAATAAGTTTATTATCATTTACTTTATTTTCATAATTTTTTATTTCTGTTTCAATATTTATTTTCGTTTCTCGTAGTTTAATCAAATCATGCATTAAAAAAGAAATGTCTTCTTGTACTTTTTCAACATCATCTACAAAATTTTCATTACCACAAGTAGGGCACTTACCTTCTTTTACTGCTTCCTTTTTCTTTTTAAGGAACTCTATGTCTGCTGATTTAACACTTATTTCATTACTTATAGAATCAATATTAGATTGAGTATATTTACATCTTTCTAATCTTTCTATTTTATTTTCATTTAATTGTTCTACATATTTCCCAAGTTCTTTCTTAATTTTATTTATTTTTATTTCTATTGCATCAATTCTTTTTTTATTCTCTTTACTCTCCTTTACCTTACTCTGTAATTCTATTAGTAAAGTAGACAAATTAAGATATTCATTATGATCAAATTCTATTTCATCAAGTAGTCTTTTTTCAATACCCTCTTTTGATTCTTTTAATAATTCAATTTCAGCAGTTAATTCAACTTTATTTAATTGTAACTCATTATATTTTTTATAAGATTCTTCATACAACTTAAATTTAAAATACTGATTATTATATTCTACTTTATCTTTTTCAAGTTGTGATATTTTTTCTTCTACTTTTTTTAAATCAATATTAGGAAGTTCTGGCAACTCATTATAATTAAACTGTTTATTTTCAAAAATAAGTTTTTCTGCTTTTAATACTTTTACATCTTCATCTAATTCTTTAATATTAGCCTTCATCAAATCAACTTTATCATTTATAACATCAACTTTAAAAATCTTCTTTAAAGTCTCGAGTGATTTTGTTGGTGATTCAAATAGTATTGAAGCAGTCTTTCCTTGTTCTGAAATACTCGAATATAAAGTAAGATGAGGATCTAAAACATTCTGAGCTAAATATTTATAAGCATCTGACTTATTATACTCTTCCTTTCCAAAAGTTAATTTCCTATTTGTATTTCCTTTTTGTGTAGCTTCTATTGAATATTTATAATCTATATTCTTATAATTAAACTCACAAGAAATATTAAATTTGTCACTATCCCAATTAATCCACTCCTCAATTTTCCCTTCAAGATAATTGCAAAACAATAAAGAAAGAGCTTGAAAAATAGCAGATTTACCTTCTCCTGTTTCTCCTTCTATAAGATTTATTTTAGAAAATTCAAAGTCAGCTTTCTTAATGTTTCTAAAATTTCTAAGGGATAAATTTTTTATAAAAAGCACTAACATCTTTCTCCTTAAATAATTTTTTACACTCTTTATTATTATAAGACACAGGTAGTAATCTATTTGCTTGAGCAGAACAAACATAATCATTTAATATAGAAGAAATAACTCTCCATTTACAAATAGCACAATTAGGGGTTGATTCTTCAATTTTGTTGACTACTTTCTGTGCTGAAGGAATAATATCAGGTTTTACTGTAGTAGGGGGAGAACAAATACCACCTCTTCTAACTTTTCCCTCAGTTATTGCTAATGATTGTTTACACATTCCTTGACTTTCTTTTACTCTTTTCATAAACAATTTTAGTTTTCTCCTTACTTATATTAGTAAAATCTTTAAAAAGGTGTAAATTGATATTAACACTTATCTTGCCAGTCTTATATGTAACTTTAGTGCCTTGATGATTTTCTGTTCTTGTATCAAACTCATAATCTAATCCAGTACAATCCAATATATTAATATTATCTTCATTTATTAAATCAACTAACTTCTGTAACTCTTTATTAACTTTCTTCTTGTTTTGTTTCTTCATCGCCTTCCTTGATTTTTGACTTTCTTGTTTTCCTTTCTTTTTTAACTTCTTCAACAATCTCTTGTTCTATTATTTCCTGATTTACTTCATCATTATAAGAGCCTTCTTCAGGAATATCTTGTTCAACAAATATTTGAGTTATTTCATTTTTAATAGCCTCAAATATTTCTTTATTTTCAAGCAATGAATTTATAAAATTTTGTTTTCCCATCACTACATAATCTCTATATTGATATGATTTTCCTGTTTCACTTTCTATATATCCGTCACCCTCTTTTTTAACTCGTTTAATTAATCCTTTAAAAAGAGCAACATCAATAACTTCTTCATCTTTATCTATTCCATACTTTCCATTTTTACCTATATACAAATTAGTAACTACTATTCTTTTTGGCGGGCCACATTTATTTTTTTCAACTTTTACTTTTGTTAAAAACCCATCAGGATCATCAGCTTCACCTATTACATCACCTCTGCTTACCATAAGTCTTATTGAAGTATAAAATTTAAGAGCATTCCCGCCTGTCGTGACTACGGGTGGTGAATACATTCCTATGCCGGATCTCGTTTGATTAATCCAAATAACACTACATTTTGAATTTCCTACAGCATCATTTAATTTTTTCAATCCACTACTTAACAACCTTGCCAACTGAGCCATTGTAGCTTCTGCGTAGTCTGCTTCTTTTTCAGCACTTGTCAACATTGCTGATACTGAGTCAACAACTATAAGAGATACTTCGTTTGATTTTACAAGCATTTCAATTATATCTAATGCTTCAGCGCCTGAACTTGGTCTTGTATAAAGCAATAATTCTGAATTACCACCCATATTTTCAAACCACTGACGATCGAAAGTTTTTTCAAGGTCAACTATAGCTGTTTTAAATCCTTTCTTCTGAACTTCAACCATAGAGATGAGACTCAATGTTGATTTCCCACCTGATGGTTGACCATAATATTCAAGCATTCTTCCTTCAGGAATTCCCCCACACCCAAGAGCAATGTCAAGTGCAAAACTTCCTGTACTTGCTATTATGGGAGTGTTAAGTCTATATTCAGTTCCAGTAATTAATTTTCCCTTACCATACTTCTTTTCAATCTCTTTTAGATAATTTATTTTCTTATCTTTTTTCCCTTCTTCTTTTTCTTCAGCCATTATTTTATCTCCTTTACATACTTTCTTAATACTTTTATTAAATCATCTCTCTCTCTTTTAGAAATTTTACAACCTAAAAGCAAACATTTATAAGTATCAAATCTCGAATGGAAAAACCGATACATACATATTATATTATCTTTATCATATTTCAAATCAGGTCTTCTTGATATACTCTCAATATGAGCATGATCAATAGTCTTTAACATATTAAAATCTTTATAGAAATGAGTCAATATGTAAGTTTTTTGTTCGGCAGTAAGAATATGATTCCACACTACACATTGATATTTATCACGTTCATCAACTTCCTTATATACTTTTAGTAATTTTACATCAACATCAAATAAAGTGTCAATTTCACCATCATTATATTTTTGTTTTTTATCTTCCCTTGCTTCTACTTTTTCTAATACTTTATCTTGAGCTTTCTTTTTATCTTTTTCAAACTTCAAATTATGTTTATTAAAGCATCTTTCAATTTTAACATCTTTCTTACATTGTTTTTCATTATAAAAAGTATGTCTATTACATTTATTATGTAAACAATCAAATTTAAACTTTTCTATTTCCATGAGCAAAAAATTTTCTCCTTTTTAAAGCTTATGGTATATTTCTTTTTCTTTTACAATCAACTTCTTGAATGCTTCTTCATTTATAGAGTTAATAGAAACTTCAAGTATTTTCCATCCATTAAAAACTTTTCCCACATGAGCATCTACTTCCTTAATATAAGCAGTTTTCTTCTTATCATCTTTTTCTACTGTACATAGCTTAAAACGCATTATTTTCTCCTAAAAAAATTTATGGAAGGAGTATTGGCATCAATTTCAACTTAAGAGAAATACTCCTTCCATAATTATATTATATACACAAATCTCAAAAAATTAAACTATATTTTTAAAACTTTGCATCACAATATGGACAATGCATTACTGTATCTGGCAACATCTTCTTGCACTTATCGCAAGGAACAGTTACAGCAGAATCATTAAACAACATAGTTTTACCATCAGCAGAAAATTCTTTAAAAACTTTCTTAACATCTTCTTGATCATCAATATCAAGATTTTTCCAATAAGATAAAGTCTCTAATGACACATTACTTGTTGTTTGTACCCTTCCTTTTCTTTCTTGCTTTGGCTCTTCTTTTGATTCTTCAACATCGGCTTCTACAGTTTCATTCTCATTAACTACATCACTTATTGAATAAACTTTCTGATTATCTTTTTCATTAGTTTGTCTTGCCTTCATTTCTTCCATAGCAAGATCTTGAAGTTCTGCATAAAACTTTGTTCCAAGTTCTAAGTCTGCTTGCTTAAACCAATTCTTAAACTCTTTATCAAGTTTATAAAAAGAAGTAGGCTTAAAAATGTCATCAAGATCATATGCTTCATATTTTAACTCTTCTGCTGTCAATGGTTTAATTGAAGCAATCTTTTTTGACTCTTCAGAAATCTTATCTTCCTTAGCATCTCTAATACTATAATTTGCAGTCTGTGTTTCTGTCTTCTTCAACTTCTTTATTATAATATCAAGATCCCAATGACCTCTTGGACTAATTACAGTTTCCCATATTGTAGAGTAAATACTAATAGGAACTCCTCTATCAACATAAGTTATAGTTTGTTCTTCTCCTTTATCATTTTTAAAAGAATATGGTTGTGCTTTAGATGATAGAACCTTAGTATGATTATTTTCTGCACACCAATTGTCATGACGGTCAATAACATTCATAAGAACTCGTGACTTAGGAAAAACTTCTCTTGCAAACTTTTCTTTTGCTGTTCTATTATTTTCCTTAAGTATCTTCTTATAGCATACTTTATTCTTATGAAAATTTGACCAATAAACTTCTTTTCCCCACTTACTTACAAGCTTTCCATCTTTCTTAAATACAGTCTCATTGTTCACCATATCTTCAGTAAACTTTTCCCACTTACCTTCATTAAGAGCATTGTAGAACTTTGTAAAGAACCACTCTGGATCTGGAAGAAATTTATCTCCTTTCTCAATAAGAGGCCAAGTTACTTTTACATAACCAGTACCAGCATCATTAAGAATCTCAGAGTAAAGAATTATTTTCACATCACTCCCTTTTTCTCTTGATTCATAAGGAGCACCTACAATTCTAAAAACCTTTTCCTTTCCTGTTTCTAATCCCATATACTGAATAGGATCTGAAGAATAATTAAATCCTGCACTATTCTTCTTTGCTTCAGCTTCTGCCTGTTTTGCCAATCGTTTCTTTTTGGCTTCTTCAAATACTGAGTTATTCATAGAATTAACTCTCCTTTAACTTAAAATTTTGGATTACATCGAATCCTTTATTAACAAAGTGTCATATAGACATCTTATTCATTAGTACAAGTTACAATTAATCAATACATTCTACAATTTCCCTATTTTTAAAAGTACCACAAAGAAACCATAAAGAGTTATTTCTCATATTTATTCTCCTTTGATTATAAAATATACAAAAACTACAAAAAATTAAACAAAAAATGTAAAATAATGTTTAATTTTTATCAATTCTAATATATATATTATAAATGATAACGTGAACTAACACAACTCTAAAGAGTTGTATCTTCCTAAGCCGAGTTTATTTACTTCTACACTCGTATCTCTATAGGCGTAACTTTCCGAAAACATTTTCACATCGGTAGAATTTTTTAAAAGGTTTATTCCTCTTTGTTTCAAAATACTTATTCCTTCTCTTTTTATATTTTTATATGCGTTGATGTCTCTATCATCAACATTTCCACAATCACAAATATACGTTCTATCAGATAGTTGAAGATCAGTTTTTATATTACCACATTCAAAACATAATTTAGAAGATGGAAACCATCTATCTATTTTTACAAAATGTTTATTCTCTTTAAAACTCTTCCATTCCAGATTAGAAAGAAATTCAGAAAAAGAAAAATCCATAGTAACTGTTTTTGAAATTCCTTTATTAAATTGTTTCATTCCCTCAATATTTAAATCTTCAAAACAAAAAGCATCAAATTTTTGTGTTAACTCATGAGCTAAATTCCATTGATACCCTTTTCTTTGATTTGTAATATTTAAATATGTTTTTGCAACTTTTAATCTTTCTTTTTCTCTGTTATTACTTCCTTTTAATGTTCTACTCAATCTTCTCTGTCTTATTTTTAATCTTCTCTCATTCTTTCTATAGAATTTTTGATTTTCAAATTCCATTTCTTGACTTACAAGAAAATTTTTACAAGACATATCTGCGGCAAATACTTTATCCTCTTCAATAGTTTGTGATAGATTTATTTCAAAATTTTGTTCTATCAAAATAGAAGCAAAATATTGATTGCATTTATTTTTTGATATTGTAATAGACTTTATTTTATTCTCAAAAACTCTTTTGTCCCTAAATTTAATCCACTCTATTTTTGGAATTTTTATTTTCTTATTTTTAAAATCTACCCCGCAATGCTGGGGTACTCTAAAACTATTACTATCATTTTTCTTTGATTTAAATTTTGGAAACCCTACTTTCTTTTCTTTAAAGAATTTTTGAAAAGCATTATCTAAGTTTATAATTTCTTGTTGAATAGTCTGTGCATTTATTTCTTGTAACCATTCATATCCTTCTAATTTTTTTATTTCAACAAAATCATTAATAGCATCATAAACACTGTATTTTACTCTCTTTTTATATGATTGTATTTTATAATCTAAAACAGAATTGTGAACAAATCTACAAATACCAAAATATTTTTCAAAAATTTCCCTTTGAATTTTATTAGGATATATTCTAAATTTGTAAGCTTTATTTATTTTCATCTTTATTTATTTTCAAATCAATTAGTCTTCTTAAAATATCTGATTCAGACAGCCCAGTTCTTTCAACTTCTTTCTTTAACCATATTTCATGAATTTTAGTAATGCATATACTTTTTTTAATCATCTCTTTTATTTCCTTTAATTATATATTAAATATATATTAAATATATAAAAATGTGAAATGTGATTAGAAGCAACTAGAGACTGTTATACCTATTTAAAGACATTTATATTAAAATACAATTAAAAATCACATCTTTTTAAAAAATTTCTCTTATTGCTTCTATTTGTTTTTCATTATCCATCATTTTATTCTCCTTTTATTATAATATATACAAAAACTACAAAAAATTAAATAAAAAAATAAAAAATGTAGTTAATTTATTTCATTTCTTGTATATATTATAGTTATACTAATGTAATATAGGAGTTGTTAATTTGAAATCATATTCAATAAAAGAAGATTTAAAAGTTTGGACAAAAGAGTATATTGAACATACTCATCCAGATTCTGAGTTAACTGCTAAAAGGGTAAGTACTGCTATTCTTTTAGGTTTTGACGTTTCAAGAAACAATGAAAAAAAGAGAACAACAAGATATCAAGGATCAAGATGGGTATTTTGGGATGACTCTTTAAAACAAGGTGAAATAAATTATAGAACATATGATGAAATAGAGTTAAATGAAGGAAGAACAATATATACTCGAAACAAAAAACAATTAAAAGTGTATATATCCCCTTCTATATCAATAACTAAACATTATAATAGTCAATCAAAAAGAAGTAAAAACTATAAAATTAAAAAATATAATGATTGTTTACCTGATAAGTTAAATAAAGATTTATGGAAAATACAACATTCTTGTTTATTTTCGAGATATCCTTATACAAAAGTAATAGCTATAGATATTGATTGTCATAAACCTGAAGATAAAAATGATGCTATAACTGCTTTTAAATTCATTTGTACTAATTATTATGATAACATTCTTTATGCTGAAATATCACAAAACAATGGATATCATATATTCTTACAAGTTAATGAATTTCTTAATCAAGAAAAACTTAAAAAATTTCAACAATACTTTAAAGACTTAGATTTTAATAATGTAGATATAATAGGTGCAAATAATGAAAAACAATTGTTACAATATATTGATTCTCCTCAATATCATCCTATTTCAGTGGACAGGACAGGATATATCACTGCTATCACAGAATCTGTTTATACTGACTTTGTGCTTAAGTTTCAGTTAAATAGCAAACATCTAACTATAAGTGATTTATGTAGAGTCAGAAAACCAAGAGTTATTTCTAATCTTGAAGAGAAAGTAAAACAAGCAGAAGAGTATAAAGAAAATTCATATGTATCTATATTTGGAAATAGAAAAGATATAAAAACAAAGTTTACATCTAAAGATAAAATAATACAAAACCTTAAAATCAAATATCCTTATGGTGCTGGAGAACGTGTTCAGATGATGAAGACGATTGCTTCTGCCTGTCTCTTTTATAGTTTGACTAAAGAAGAGTTTGTCGAAATTTGTCTTGCTAATGATCAAGGTTCTAAAGATTTAAAAAGATGGTCAAAGGCTACTATTGAAAGAATTTATTTTAAATATTATACAGATTTTTGTTTAATAGTAGATAAAGGTCAAGATTCATTCAAATATTCAATAGATTCATTTATATCTAATTTATATCTAATAGACGCAAATTCATATCTTAAGATTAGAGTTAATGAATTTTCAAATGTTTTCTCAAATTCGTATCTTTCTACATTAAAGTATGATAAATGGAAATCTGAATATAAAAGTATTATTCCTATTTTAATTTCTGAGATTATTGGTTCTTTTCTTTATGATCAATTACATCCTAAACAAAGAAACAAGAAATCTACTCTTACTCAAAAGAAGTTTAACTCAATAGTTAAATCATTTCAAATTACTTCTAAATGGAAAGAACAATTTAAATCTCAATACAATTGCAAGATTGATATTAATAAATTAGTTAATCTAATAATGAATAATACTATTTTTAAACAGATATTCCTTAATAAATCAGGATATTGTTTTAATCCTAAATATTCATACTCTAAATTATTTAAATTAAAAGAATATAGACATAATAGTATTATAAATAATATTATTAGAAATATAATTATCTATATCTTATCTATATATAAACAAATAAAGAATATAATATGTATAAAGTTTGATTTTCAAAAAGAACAATTTATTTATAATAATATTAATAAATTATTTGACTATGGTTAATTTGGGTACATTATTACTAATAATATATAAAGTAAACAGATAGGTTTGACGACTGAAAGTTAGGGAGTAGACACTATCCTACCTAAGAACCTCACCGTTTCCCTAATTTCTGTTTATTTTATAAAAATAATATAAGATTACCTTATCAAGATTTACTAATAAATAGAAAGGAAAACGTCAATTTTCCTAAATCTATTAAAATTGGTGAGGCTAATCAATATGAAATATTTAGATCAATTTGGTAATTTAACAGATGAATATTTTGGTTATATTTATATAATTTTAGACCAAAAGCATAACTTAAATTATGTTGGGCATAAGTTTGGGAAAGTAGAAGAATCTGATTGGTATTATGGATCTGGAAAAATTATATCAGCAATTCAAAAATCAAGAGGAACTTACTTTTTAAAAAAGACTATTTTAGGAGTTTGTGACAATCTTGAAGATCTTTTAGATTGTGAAGAAGAGTGCAAATTATTTTTTAATGTTTTAGACCCCTTATATGGATATAATTTAATAAGAAGAGATAGAGCTCCTATGGATGGTAGAAAACATACTAAAAAAACAAAAAAGAAAATGAGTAAAGTAAGAAAAAATAAAACATATGAAGAAATATTTGGAGTAGAACAAGCAGAAGAAGTAAAGAAAAAAATGTCTGAGTCTTTATCTAAAGTAATAAGACCAGTATTTTCTAAAGAATGGAAGGAAGGTATAAGTAAAAGTAAAATAGGTAAAAAAAGAAAACCTTTTTCTCAAACTCATAAAGAAAATTTAAGTAAGGCAAATAAAAATAGAGTTAGAAAAAAAGGATGGCATCATTCTAAGGAGTCAAAAGAAAAAATAAGTAAGTCATGTCAAAAACCAAAACAAAAAAGTATAAATAAAGAAGTATTAAAAGAGTTAGATCTTTTAATAAATCAATAAATTTTTCAGTATGGGTAATTTTTTGATTAAATTTTTCATTAAAAAAGTATATATTATATTTGTTAAGCTGCTAAACTAAAATAAGGAGATTTTAAATGAACACTGATGTAATTACTAATAATAAAGTGTCTGAATGTAAAAATGTAGAACAATTGGTTGTAGGAGACACTCTACATAGAATTGTAGATAATTTGTATTTCACTTTGAGAGGATGTCATTTTGATAATGAAGATCATTCACCTAAAAAATTTAAGTACTATGAATTTGATGGGTTTCAGGTGAATCAGAAAGCAATGTCAGGCATGTTTGAACTTGAGGACTTTCTAAGTGGTCTTAAAGGAAAAAGGTTAAAAATCTATAAATATTCGTAGGTTTTAAGATGAAAAAGATCTGGACTACAATTTTAGTATATATTTTAATTATTATCTTTATTGACTATAATGTAGCACACTCAAGAATATATGTAATAAGTAATTATGATAAATTATCTTATTATTATTCTTGGATGAATCCTACATTATACTATCATATAAAACAAAATTGTAAAAAATATAATGTTCCTGAAGAATTAATATGTGCAATTGTTCAAAACGAAAGTGGTGGAAGAAATATTAGACATAAAAGAAATAAAAATGGTACGTATGATTATGGAATGGCAGGAATTAATGAGCAACATGTTAAAGAAGGAGTTTTAAAAGGAAAAAGTCCTAAGATTTTACTGAAGTATAAATATAATATCATGATTTCTGCTTATCAATTAAGTAAAGCATTAAAGAAAGCTAAGCATGTAAAAATATCTCGAAATGATAAAGTTAAAAAATACCAAGGAGTTATTAAAGAAGCATGTAGAATGTATAATCAAGGAAGGAATGGTAAAAGAGATAGATACAAAAACTGGAAATATACAGAACGTATATATGCAGACTATAGAAATTTAACAGAAAAATTATAAAGAATGGAAAGATATAAATCACTTTTATTATTAGAAAGACTATTTGAACTAGATAGAGATGTTGATTTAATTTATAATCTTGCATTTAAACAATTTATAGACAAAATTCAAAGTAAAAAAATGTCTTTATTAGCTTATGATAATTTTTCAAAGTTTCCTATACAAAAAATAATTAGATCTGATAAATTTATTTCAAAGGATAGTAGGTTGGCACATAAAATAAATCCAATTGAAGTAATTTGTGGATTTATTTTTGGTAATCAAGGAGGTTCAGTTTATAAACCATTAAAAACATTAAGTAAAAATTATGAAGACTTTAATAGTTATCCACTATATGTTCTTCTTGATAGAGAAATTTTAAGAGATTTTATAAGTAATAATTATTCCTGGGATAATCTCTTTGATAAAAATATAAGTTTATTTAAAGTACAAGAATATAAAGCAAGTATTTCTGAAGATAATGTAAAAGAAAGAATTGCACATGAATTGTCTCATTGGATTGATGACACAAAACATGGCAGATTTTTATTAAAAAGAGCCATTGATATAGAAGAAATAAAAAATAATGAACTATTATTAGATAAAGAAAAAAATTTATTGATTACTAAAATTAAAAAACAAGGGGAACAACACCCATATATGATTGACACTGAAATTAATGCAATTATTCATAGTGTAAAAATATTAAAAAATAAAAAGAAAAATGAGTATGATTCTATGACATTAAGTGATCTTTTTGCTAATACTGCTATTTATTCATTAGCTCAAGATGTACATAATAAAGCAGGAAGAGAGGGATATTATAAATGGCAAAAGCAAATAATAACAAGATTAAGTAGAGAGGGATTACTGGGAAAGAACATGAAAAATTTTGTTGTATTTGAATCAGTGCAAGAATACAAATTAAATTTAGAAAGATTGTCAGAATATTAAAATAGGAGTTGCAAATTATGGTACAAACAGAGGCAAAGTGTAATGATTGTTGTGAAGTTTATATTATTGAAAAAGCAAAGATTACTGAAGATTTTGTTTTAGGAAACTGTCCTAAATGTGGAAGTAGTAATACAAAGCGGGTTTGGGGTATTGGAGCTACTGATGTTGCGGTTGGCATGTTTGGAAATTCAAAGACAAGTTTTTCAAAAGGGCCAGTGTCTCATCCAAGTATTTTTGGTAAATTTAAGGGTACAAGAATTAAATAATGGAAGAATACAAAAGAAAATTTTGTTATTCTACAAATGGAGAGTACGATTATACCTCTGAGTTTTTAGAAAAAACTTTTGACATAAATCAAGATGTTAATTTAATTTATAATTTATTTTTTAAAGAGTTTTTTATAAAGTTAAAAAATAAAGAGTTTAAATCATATGAAGATATTAAACAGCAATATTATAAATTATTTTTTTCAAGTGAAAAAGGATTTGATAAAGTATATGATTCAGATACTATTTTGTTTGGAAGTATTGAAACTTTTAAGTTAAAATCAAAAGATTGTAAAGAAGCAAGTAGAGTAAATCCTTTAATTATTTATTGTGGGGTATTTGAAGGAGGAAGTTATTATAAAACAAAAGTACATGATATAGATAAATCATACATAATAATTTCGATAAATCAAGGAGCGTTGTTACTTTATTTTAATAAATATTTTAAAAATAACTTAAATAAAAATTCAAGAATAGAATTAAAAAATACACTTAATAGTCAAAATATAAAGTTAACTATAGCGCATGAATTAAGTCATTGGATAGATGATTCTTTACATAAAGGATTTTTAACATCCTTAGCAGATTTATCTTCTTGGTTACAGGATGAAGATATTTTAAAATTAAAACAAAAAAATGTTAATATGACTTATTTTGAAATTAATGCACAGGTTAATGCTATTAAAAATTTAAAAAAACAAAAAGAGTTAAAAAAATGGGATGTACTTACTTTTGAAGATTTATTTTTTGAATATCCTTCTTTAAGAAGAATTGCACAAGAGATATTTAGTAAATATAAAAAAGAAACTTTAGAGATCTGGGAAAAATATTTATTAAAGAGATTAGCAAGAGAAAATCTTCTTGGTAAAAATATGAAACATTTTATAAATATAAATAAAATAAATGAGGAATTGTTTGTAATTCATTAAAGAGAGAGGTAGTTCACAGATGAAATTCTATCAGATGTTTTGTCAGCAATGTGGAGAAAAAGTTTTTCTTGGTAGACAAAAAGATAAGTTAAAAATTAGAGATAAGAAAATAGTTGAAAGTATAACAAAGTTTGAAAAATCTCGTGAATTATCTATAGAGGAATAAATGTTTAAAAAACAAGTAATTGAATGTTCTGCAAAAAAGAAGTTGTACAAAGATAATGTAAAGAATATATTTAATTCAGAAAGTAAAAGTAAAAAGTTTTTTACAATTAACATTCTAGCTTTGATTTATTTTGCTATAATTTTTATTTTAGTATGTGGGGTTCTTTTTTTAATACCAAAAAAATATAATCCATATTCCACTTTAAATCAAATGCAATTATTGGAGGAATCACATAATTATTATATAAATAGAGCATTAGATAAAGAAAAAATTACTAAATGGATTGAATTATTTTATGGATGTACATATGCTCAAAATTCTACTTTTAGATTTCATAAATATGATTGCAGTTCTGCCGTACAAATGTATTTAAATAGCTTTGGTGCAAAGATAGCTACAGAAAATGTAAAATTAATGAAACAAAGAATTATTAGGTTAAATGGTTCAGGAACTTTGCAGTTGAGATCTAATTATAGTAAAGTATGTGTTGGAGATATTGTAATATTTCAGCCTTTTGGTAATAATTATCATATGGGAATAGTTGGCTATAAATCTAATGGTTATATTGCAGTTCTTGATGTGGGAGCAAAGATAAGTACAATGGGTATTAATTATTATATATTTAGTGATAGTAAAATTGATATAATTGCAGAAGTGTCTTTTTCTTTATGGATAGGGGATACTTTGAGTGATATAAAGTAGTTTAATTTTTTAAAGTTATTGTATATATTATAATTATAATTATAAATTAGTTGAAGTTCAGGAGTAGGTGCTTAGTCACTGAGGGTAGATACTTTAAAGTATCTAATGGGATAGCGGGTGAACGTCAATAAGGAGAAAGTAATTGAAGTTTGAATGTTTGGGAGAAATTTTAGATTTCAATCCATTAAATCAAAATATCACTATTAAATGTGACTTCTTGTCTTCTGAAAATTTAGGAATACTTGAAGAAGTAATTAAAGAGAGAAGAAAAGCATTAAAAATTTCTTTTAACTTTTCTCCTAAAAAAACAAAGCAATGGCATCAGCAGAAATGTTGGTGGGGAAGTATTTCACTTATTTTAAAAGCTAAAGGAGTTGATCTTACAAAAGAAAATGTTCAAGTAGAAGATGAGGAGCAGAGGAGGAGTATTTTTCCAGTACATACATATTTACTAGATGGTACAGCAAGAAGAAGAATAAAAAGAATGAGTGAAATGTCTTTTGATGAAATGCAAAGAAGTATAGAACTACTACATGAAAGACATCAGCATTTGAAAGTGAATGATAGACAAATTGATTTTTCAAATCTAAAATTGATAAGGGACTAAAATGATATTTCTGGCTATGTATCTAATAACAAGTGCAATATTATTAACTTTGTACTATAAAGAGAAGATAAAAAGAGAAGAAGCAGAAAGTAAATTAAAGGAGAAATAAGATGTTTATTTTTGCAGTGTATATTATTTTGTTGACTTCAATAGGGGCTTTAATAAAAATAATATTTTCTCATTATGAAGGAACAAAAGAGCTATTGGTTGAAAATTATAATTTAGAAAGAAATTTTAAATTTATATTAAGTTTAGTAGTTATTGTGTTAGCAAGTTGTATTTTGTTTAATAATTTTTGTTGTAATTAAGAGGAAAGAAAATGATTAAAAAATTATTTGGTTTGATTTATTTTGTATTTTGGAAACTCATTTGGTGTAAGAACATTGTAAAGAGTAAAGTGTCAGTTTATGATTATTATTTTTTCACTTATAATCTTTATTTTAAAAAAGAAAGCGAAGAAAAGTTTATGCCAGCACATGGAGATATAACACTACCTTTGCCTTGTTTTCCTTCTAAAGGGCACGTTCTTTTGCAGATAGCTAAAGCATGGGGGGAAAGAGGATATCAGATAAGGGATGTGTTCATAACTTCACTTTATAAGTTTAAGAATAGGTATGAATGTGCATTGTGGAAGCAAGGAGTAATTACAGAAACTAAAAAAGAAGGAGAAAAATAATGAGTAAATATTATGTTTCTTATGGTTATCAGTTTTTAAGATCAATGCAATTTTCTTATGTGGTATTAACTTTTAATAAACAATTAACGGAGAAAAATTTAGAAGAAATAAAAGAAGAAATTGTAAAAGAGTGCTATGAGAATTTTGAAATCACAGTAAAGAAAGATGATGTTATTATTTTGGGGATTGTTAAGTTAGATGAATAGTAAATCTATAGGAAATAGTTACGAACGAGAATTAAGTAAAAAACTTTCTCTTTGGTTTACAGAAGGAAAGTCTGATGATGTTTGTTGGAGAGATTTGGGCAGTGGAAACAGATCTACAATAAGAAAGAAACAAGGAAAAGAAAGTATAAGGGATGGAGATATTGTCCCTACAGATTTAATTTATAAACCTTTTTTTGACAAATTCCACATAGATGCAAAGTCTCTTGGAAGTGTTCATTTAATGCTTATAAATCCAAATAATATGAAGTCTTCTCAATTGCTAAATGAGTGGATTAAAGTATGTGAAGATGCTAAAAAGTTTAGTAAAATTCCATTGATGTTTGTAAAAGCAAGAAATGATAGAAAAATTCCAGAGTTTATTATTTTAGATACTATGACTTCATTTTACTCCGCTAGTTTTATTCAATATGGGGTACAGAGAAATTTTGAAAATACTTTTACACTTGTATTATTAGATGACTTTTTTAAAAATAATAAATGGAATTGCTTTATAGATGAAAATTAATTGAAGTTTAATTTATTATTTTTTCTGTATATATTATAATTATATAAGGAGTAAATAATGTCATTAAATCTTTTTCAAAAATATAGACCACCTACATTTAAAGATGTAGTTGGTCATGAAACAACTATAAAAGAACTACAACAGAGAGCTAAAGATAGAAATTTTCCTCAATGTATTTACATTACTGGATTCACTGGTACAGGTAAAACCGTAATATCAAGAATTATTGTTAAGAGTTTATTATGTCAAAATTTAGATGTAGAAGGAAATCCTTGTGAGGCTTGTAAGATATGTGAAGCAGTAGATAATGAACAGAAGCTTCTTAATTACTTTGAAGAAAATGGATCTAATTGTAATATAGATCGAATGAGAGAGATTGAAGAAATTTCTCAGAAGAAGATAATGTTATCAGACTCAAGTGTAAAAGTATTTTACATTGATGAACTTCAAGAGTTAGCGGGTAAAAGTTCTGAAGCATTAAAGAATCTTTTGAAACTTTTAGAAAAACCGTCAAAGAATAATTATTTTATTCTTGGCAGTATGGACGATAGTAAAATACCCGTAGCTGTAAAGAATAGATGTGTTACTTATAAGTTGAAGCTTTTGACAGTAGAACAAATTGCAGATAGACTTGCTTTTATTTGTGGTAATGAAGGAATTGTACTTGATGAAGAAAAATCTAATGTAGTATTATCAATAGCACAAAATTCTCAAGGTAGTTTAAGAACTGCAATTTCATATCTTGAAAGATGTATTTATGGAAATATCTGGACAGAGAAGGAAGCAATAAAAGAATTAGAAATATTTTCAGATTTAAAAACAAACGAATTTATTACAAATTTACTTTGTGGAAAAGCAGATAGTGAATATATAGAAGTAAATAGAGCATTGATTGATATTGTTATTTACAGATTAAATTTTCTTTATAGAGCATTGACATTAAACAATATTAATGAGTATCAAAAATCTTTAATTAAAGGAATTGGATTGCCGTCGAGAGTAAATAATGAAAATAAAGTTTATGTTGAACAAACACTTTTAGAATTATATGAGCTGTTAAAATACAATTATGTAAGTAATTTTTTAATTGAATTTAAAATACTATATATTAAAAATAAGAATAAGAAAGAGATTGAAGATTTAGATAAGGAAGAAATAGTAATATCAAGAACTATGGTAAAA
>Ga0315277_10000571_pt1 | contig 58255 bp, 62 predicted proteins | sample YL17G05_15_MG_FD_203695 | JGI IMG/M metagenome (GOLD analysis project Ga0315277, IMG submission 203695) | Sediment microbial communities from Yellowstone Lake, YNP, Wyoming, USA - YL17G05_15 | ecosystem: Environmental > Aquatic > Freshwater > Lake > Sediment | place: USA: Wyoming | collected... | reverse complement strand
ACTGTTAGAAAGACAGAACAGGGCACGGCACTGAAAAGATGGCAATCAGAGAAGTGGGTAGACACAAAATCAGGTAAGGCGTGTGGAGCAGGAGGAAAGAATGAATATTGCCGACCAACAAATCGTATTTCATCACAAACCCCTAAAACCAAATCAGAAATATCTCCTTCAAAGCTTATGGCAAAGAAGGCTGAGAAATCAAGAGTAGGAATGGGCAATAGGGTATCTAAAATTTAATCAAATGAAATTAAGTCAAGAAAGCAGAGGTCTTGGAGATACAATCGACAAGATTACAACAGCAACAGGAATAAAGCAAGTAGTGCATGCAGTAACTAAAGCTGTAGGCAAAGAAGACTGCGGATGCAACAAACGCAAGGAAGCTTTGAATCAAAAGTTTCCATATAATAACAACAATGGCAATAACAAAGAGTAGTTTGCGTTTAATTAGCATTAAACCAATCCTCCTATGTTACACTTTCAAGACATCAAGGTTATTAGTGCTAATGTCGTATGTATGTTCGTACTTAGCCTACAAAATCTAAACGCTCTGTTGCAATCTGTTTTGTTTTTAGCTACTATAGCTTACACTATAATAAGATTATTAAACGAAGTAAAAAATGGCAAAGCAAGGAATAGCGAATCAGCCAACACTGAGAAGCAAGTCGAAAACGAAAGGCGTTCAAGCTAAGACTAAGACGAGTAAGTTAAAGACAAGCAAGCTATATAAAAAGCCATATAGAGGGCAAGGAAAATGACTACACAAGCAGCTACAAAAAAATACGGAGCACCTAATGAAACAGGGTCCGGATACTTAGTTAAGATAACTCTACCATATCCTATGCGTATTGCATGGGATACTGACTCTACAGTTACTACAATGATGTGTCACAAGCTTATAGCAAGCAATCTTACAAATGTTTTTAACGAAATACTCATTGAATATGGGTATAACAAGATAAAAGAATTAGGTATTGACTTGTTTGGTGGCTGTTTCAATTACAGAAAGATGAGAAATGGTAATGCTTGGTCAATGCATGCATGGGGAATAGCTATTGATTTAGACCCGGCAAGAAATACATTGAAAGAATGTAGGGCTACGGCTAGGTTTGCAAGGCCTGAATACAAGCCAATGATTGACATTTTCTATAAAAATGGGTTTATTTCATTGGGTATTGAACAGAATCGGGATTGGATGCACTTTGAAATTAAAGAATAATGGAAGATAACGACAAGAAAAAGTTTAAGGATACCAAAGTTGGTAAGTTCTTAAAAGAAAAAGCACCTAAGATTCTAGAAAGCGTAGGTGATGCACTCCCTAATCAGGGAGTTTTAGGTATTGTCAAGAACCTCATCTCGTCATCAGATGAGTTATCCCCCGAAGACAAGGCTGCCGCTTTGGATCATCTCAAAGAAGTTTTTGCATTGGAGGTTCAGGATAGAGAGTCCGCTCGTAATAGAGAAATTGAAATAGCTAAAGTTCATAGGTTTGATTTTTTATTTTATTTGACAGGCTTTGTTGGCTTGTCGGTATTTTGTTTTATAGTCTACGCAATTGTATATCTACAAATTCCGGACCAAAATAAAGAAATATGGATACACCTGATAGGAATTTCAGAGGGTGTAGTTCTTTCTATTTTTGGATACTACTTTGGAAGTTCCATGAAGAGAAATATTCAGCAATAAATATTATCTTTGTTTCCATAACCAAAAAATTAAATTAAATGGAAACAGTATTAGATTTAACAGCAGAACAAGTATTTATTAGCAAAGAGGAATTAACTCTTATTCAAACAATGAACTCAGACTTTGCAAAAGCAAAGATGGGACTTGGTGACATTGAGTTACAAAAGCAAGGTTTATTAAAGCACATTGACGAGTTGAAGAACGTATTTGGTCAGCATGAGAAGACGTTGATTGAGAAGTATGGCGCAGATTCAGTAATCAATATGCAAACAGGCGAAGTAACCAAAAAACAAGATTAATATGACACCGGAAAAATTTATCGGAACATTATATCTTTTGACCTTAAATTAAAACCTAAGTAATTGGCTAAGATAAGTACATACGTCATTGACGGAACTATAGTTGATGGAGATAAGGTTATTGGTAGTGATGCCAATAATGATTTACAGACCAAGAACTATAAGATAGGAGACTTAGTCAATTACTTTGCTGCATCTATAGGCAATAATCTTCTTGTTCCTTATGTTGGAGCAACTAATGATGTTGACTTAGGTACATACGGATTATTCGTAGGTTCAATTGATATATCAGGAACTTTTACAAGTAATGGGTCTGTGGGTTTGCCGGGCGAGGTTCTTATGAGCCAAGGGCCCGGTTTACCTGCAGTTTGGGCTTACAATATAGGTAGCCAAGACTTACAAAACGTTTTGCTTGTAGGTAATACAGCAGATAGAAACATAAATTTAGTAGGTGCTTCCAACTCAATTATACTTGACGTTCAGCATTTACTTGGACGCACGTCAATATATCTTCACGACTCCTTAATAACAAACTCTTCTTATTGGAAAGTAGATAGTTTACATCTTGAAAGCTCAACAGGATATGCTGTTGATTACCTTACTGATAAGATACGATTTACTAATGCAGGAAACTTCGTAGACATTAAAGCCTCTAGTTATAGCAATCAGTCATTCTCCTTTCCAACTAACGGAGGATTTATTCCAATGTCAGTAAATGGGGTATATGCTGATGGCTCAGGTTCAATAACAATACCAATTGGACTTGGTACAGTTACAGCAGTAACAGCATCGCTTCCATTGTCATCATCAGGCGGAGTAACTCCAAACATAAGTATCTCTCAAGCAAGCGCTTTAGGAGAAGGTTATTTATCATCAGCAGATTGGAATACATTTGATGGTAAGCAAGACCCAATAACTCTTACAACAACAGGCACATCAGGTGCTGCTACATTTATAGGAAATGTTTTAAATGTTCCTGATTACAGTGGTGGTAGTGGCACTATACCAACATTAGAGCAAGTATTAATAGCAGGAAATATATCTGAAGCGGGACTACCTATTACTTTGTATGATAGCCCATCTCACGATGCTTATGTAACAATTACTTATAATGGAGGATTTGCTTATGGTAATGATGTTAATGCATATAATGGTGAAGCTGCAGGTCTTAATGGTAACAGATTGTCAATGACAATAGGTGCATTAGGAATCACGCCTATACAACAAGTTTTATTAGACCACGCAGGATTACAATATACATTTGGAGACCCAACAGCTACTTTTTACTATACAGGAAATTTAAAATACCCTAACTATGTTCCTGATGGTACTATAACTACTAATACTATTTATCTTCCTTTAGGAGATGGTAATTTAACTTTATCAGTAAATGGTTATACAGCAGATAGTGCAGGCAATATTACTATTCCTACAGGTGGTATCTTAGGTTCAGGAACTGCTACGCAAATAGCATTTTGGGATACAAGTTCTTCCATAGCAGGAGATTCGCAATTATATTGGGATAATACAAATAAATACTTAGGTGTAAACGTAGCTGCTCCTGCATATAACTTAGATGTATTTGGTTCTGCTAACATACTACTTGATAATATTATAGGTGGTTTTCCCGGAAATAAGTTTGCTGTTGCAAATGGTATGCTTAGAATGGGAGGAGATACAGACCCTATTAATGGTTGGAGGTACATTCAGTTTACAGATACAGCAGATACATTTGAATACTTTTCTTTTAACTCAGACCAAAGTGGAAACCCTGCTTTCTCTATGGCTAGTGCAGGAAGTTTTAGTATTAATTCAGGACCTGCAAATTTTGGATTAGGAACTAAGTTATTAACTGTATTTAATAATGGAGATGTAAATATTGCTAACCTTGCTACAGGTGGTGTAGCTCAAATGGTCACAGCAGATAGTACAGGAAAGTTAGGGATACAACCTATTCCTACAGGTGGGGGTGGTATTCCTCATGCTACAGCATTAGGCACAGATACATATACTGCTACAATATCAGGAGTTACATCTTATACAGATGGAGACGCCTACATAATACAATTTACAAATGGCAATACAACCGGTGCCACTTTAGATATAAATGGATTAGGTGCGGTTATATTATATAGGAATAATGATGGGGTTTTAATAGGTGGAGATATTACTTCAGGAGGGGAGATGATTTGTGTTTATGACAATACACTTCCCGGATTTAGGGTAATTGGAACATCTCCTAGCACTCTTGTTTCTTATGTTACTAATGCAGACTCTGTAACAATAACAAAAGGTCAGGTTGTATATGCTTTTGGTGGTACAGGAGATAGATTAACAGTAAAGCTTGCAAATAATACTTCAGAAGCTACATCTGCTCAAACTGTGGGTATTGTAATGTCTGCATCAATAGCAACTAATCAAAAAGGATTTATAATAACTCAGGGTTTATTAGATGGGTTAAGTATTCTTCCAACCGCATCATTTTCGGATGGAGATGCATTATATTTAGGAGCAACTGCAGGTGCAATAACAAATGTAAAGCCGTATGCACCAAACCATCTTGTATATCTTGGAAATGTAACTACTGCAAGTAATGGTTCAGCAGGCAGATGGTATGTTCGCGTGCAAAACGGTTATGAGCTTCAAGAGCTCCATAACGTACAAGCACAATCGCCAACTTTAAAAGATACGTTATGGTATGATAATGCAGTTTCTCCTGCACAATGGAAGACTGCATCTATATCAACAATTCTTGGATATACACCTCTTAGTGGAACAGGCACAACTAATTATGTTCCTAAGTGGAGTAGTTCAACAGCGCTTTCTGATTCTTCTATATTTGATAATGGAACAAATGTAAATACCACTCTTCCATTTTATGCAGGTAAAACTGATAATACTACAAATTGGATACAACTAAACCCCACTTCAGTAGGGACATCTCCATATATCGACTTTCTTTATAAAAATCTTGTAACAAGAAGAATTAGTTTTATTAGTGATTCAACATCATTAAATGTGACTAATGGATTTTTATTTAGTAGTGATAACACTATAGCTAATGCTCAACAGATTATTGTTAGTGATGTTTTAGCTAAAAACAATATAGATGTTCAAGGTGGGATATTGAAGGTTATAGGTACAGGAGATAATTATATCAGAATATACCAAAGAGGTGTTGCTGAAAGAGGAACAATGGGATATGTTGCAGGCTCAGGAACATTTCAAATAAGGGTTAATGGAGCAACAAATCTAACTACAGGAACACAAGGATTAGCCATAGCATCTACAGGGGCTGTAACATTACCTAATCTTGGAGGCAGTGGAACAGTTATGGTTGTTTCAGATAATACAGGGCTTCTTAGCACACAAACTATTCCTACAGCTTACACATTAGCTTTTACGTCTACTACTACAAACTTATTAGCAAACATCACTTATTATTTTGGTAATCAAGCTAGGGGGTTAATTTCTACTGCAGCAATATGGAAGGTATATATTCCTCAGACAGGTACTATTAAAAAAGCATACTTTATGTCTTATGCATCAACAGCAGTAGGAGATGCAAGTAACTTGTCTTTATATATAAGAATAAACAACACTTCTGATACACTTGTTGCTACAGTTGGAGTATCAGCAGCATCGCGTGAATTTAGTAATACATCATTATCAATAGCTGTTACAGCAGGAGATTATATAGAAATGAAATTTGTAACCCCAAATCCATACGCAATTCCTGCAACAGGTTTTACTATTGGAGGAACAATTTATATTCAATAATATGAGCAAAAAACAAATAGAGCCAATCCAATCTTGGTTTCCTAATTCAGGAGATGTAATAATTAATGCATTATCACTTACTGATTTTTATCATTATCATTTTGATAATGGAGGAGGTAAAGTTTCATATAGTCTTTCAGGCGTAGACGTTATAACGCAAAGCGAAATAAACTACTATTCTGATACAATAGATGTGCCTTCTTCAGTCATTCAACAATGGGGTACTGATGATACTGTTATATGGGATTATGTAATGCAGCAACTTGGTCTTGTAGAAGTTGCTCAGTAATAGGCGTTGGATAATTTTGTATATTGCAATCAATTTAAAAGAATAATAAAATGGCAAGAATAGACTCCTACGCAACCGTAACCCCACCTGTCGCAGGTGGAGACATGTTAATTGGTACTGATATTAATGATAATAACGCTACTAAGAACTTTACTGTGAGTCAGTTGGCGTCATTTATTAATGCAGGTAGCGGATTTGTTCCATATACCGGTGCAACGCAAAATGTAAACATAGGCACTAATAGTGTATTTGGTGCGTCATCTACATTTACAGGCCTTACTTCAACTGCACAATTAAATATTACAAGTTTATTTAAACTTAATGGCAGTCAAGGAACAGCAGGTCAGATTTTAACAACTCAAGGTCCGGGACTTCCTGCGATATGGAGTGGTGCAGGCGGTGGTCCTCAAGGAATACAAGGTCCGGTTGGTCCACAAGGTCCTATCGGTCCGGTTGGGCCTGCAGGATTAAATTGGCAGGGGCTTTGGGTTTCAGGAACTTCTTACGTTGCGGATGATGCTGTTGGATACAACGGGGCGTCATGGTTTTGTATATTAGCAACAACAGGCACAACAACTCCTGATTTAGATACTACACATTGGGCGTTATTGGCTTCTCAGGGAGCACAGGGTCTAATTGGTCCAACAGGATTGCAAGGCCCAACAGGCGCAACAGGACCCACAGGTGTAACGGGAAGCAATACCTTACAACAAGTTCTTGATAATAACCATGACTTATTAAATGGAATAAATAAGCAAGGCACAGGAGCAGGAAGCGGAAATATAGGACTTAGCGTAAATGCTTTTGGAACAGATGCTGCTTATGGAAATACAGGAGACAATATAAATGCTATTGGTACTCAAGCAGGTCAAGTCAATTTCGGGTCTTTATCAAACTTTATTGGGTATCAAGCAGGAGCAAATAATTCAGGAGGTTACGTAAATGCTTTAGGTGCAACTGCTGCAAATGGAAATTCAGGAAGCAGCGTAAATGCTATGGGGCAAGCTTCTTGTTTAAGCAATACAGGTACGTATGTAAATGCTTTCGGTTATCAATCAGGAAAAAACAATACAGGCAATTGGGTAAATGCTTTTGGATATGATGCTGCTTTAAATAACACAAACTTTAATGTAAACGCTATAGGAAATTCTGCTGCAGCAAATAATTCAGGACATGATGTTAATGCTTTTGGAGAATTTGCAGGAATAAGCAATATCTATAATCATGTAAATCTATTTGGAAACTCTGCATCTGCTACTGCTAATAGCCAAGTAGTATTTTCAAATGCTGTACGTAATGCAAGAATAGGATTTGGTGGAATTACAACAGATAGACTTTACACTCTTCCTGATGCAAGTGGCACATTAGCATTGGAATCTTATAAAGTATTTACAGCATTGCTAACGGCTTCAGGCACTTCTTTATTTGTAACTGAGTTAAAAAATACTATAGGAACAATAAGCTATCTTAGTTATGGCTCAGGAACAGGCGTTTATTTTTATTTGACATCAGCTTCTCTTTTTACTGACAATAAGACTGTAGTGATTGCAGGGAATTCTGATTCAGGTGTAGATTCTGTTTTCAAAGCTTCTTTTGCAAACTCAAACATAATTAAAATTTACAATTACGTAGCAGGGGCAGTTAATAACAGCACATTAGTTAACATTCCTATTGAAATAAGAGTTTACCCATAATGGACATAAGAAAAATATCAGTAGGTCCTGATTATAAGGGAGGAGCAATGCATTATATTGTGGGGCAGAAAATCCTTGGCGATAGCAATGAGATACATCTTATAAAACACAGTCCTAACTCTATGTCTATTTTGATTTACATAATAAATGAAAGGGAAGAGATTGTACTATGGAAGGAGTTTAATGCAACAATACCAATTTCAATCGAATATAATATAAATTTCTAAATGCGTTCACCATTCTACTTCATAGCGAAGCCGGTAAATGGAAAGCGATACGACAACACAAGGGACATAGGAGGCGTTGATTTAATTGTAAGCACATCTGAAGAAGACCATCAGTTCTCTAACAGATATGCTGAAGTCGTTGAGCTGCCATTAGGCTACAGGGGTCCAATAGAACCCGGAGATATACTTCTCGTACATCATAATGTTTTTAAGTTTTATAACGACATGAAAGGTCGGCAAAAAAGTGGCAGAAGTTTCTTCCGCGATGATAGTTTTTTTATAGAAACTGATCAGTTTTTTTTGTACAAAAAAGGTTCCACATGGAACGCTTATGACAGATACTGTTTTGTCAAGCCATTACCTGCAATAGACTCTTATATCAAGAAGCCATTTAGCAATGAGCCACTCATGGCAACAATGAAATATCCTAATGATTACCTTATAAGCAAAGGAATTAAAGAAGGAGACATTGTTTGCTTTACGCCTGATACAGAGTATGAGTTTGTTGTTGATGGCGAGACGCTTTATAGAATGTATGACACTCAAATAACAATTAAATTATGATTTTACTTACAATAGATGATATACTAAACAACCCTAAAGAATATCTACAAGCTGTTCTTGATGGAGAATTTAATGATGTTCATGATGGCTACAAGGTTTTTAAAAATATTCAAGCAAGAGATAATGATGACGAGCTTGCTTCTTTGGTATTAAAGCTATTCCCTGAACATAATATCAGTTACAATTTTGTTAGGAAATCTCCGTTAGGACAAGTGGAACCAAATTTTATACATAAGGACGATATGATGGGTGATATAACCTGCATATTGTACCTTAATAAAACCCACCCTAAAGAAGATGGAACTACAATATATGATAATGATGATAATCCATTGTGTAAAATATATGCTAAGTTTAATCGCATGATTGCATTTGAATCTGAGTTGCCTCATTCAAGAAATATATTTGACAATTTTGGAGAAGGCGATGATGCAAGATTAGTACAAGTTATATTTTTAAAAAAGAAAGATGACCAACAAAGAAATTAAATTAAGAATTATAGAGGCAGGTCATAAAGCTGTTCAGGAACTTATAAAGGTTGCTGAAGATTCTATATTGAAGCCTGATGATGATGGTAATGACTTGGCGGCTGATAAATTAAAAAATGCAGCAGCTACTAAAAAACTAGCCATCTTTGATGCGTTTGAGATTCTAAATAGGATAGAAATGGAGAGAGAGAATATAGATGCTGTTGATAAGGGTATAAGTAAAACTGAAACTAAACAAGGATTTGCAGAAAGAAGGTCAAAATAATGTGTTGTATAGGGTGCTTAATAGCTTTATCCCTTCTTCTGTTCTTTTATCAAAGAATAAGGCAAAGACATGGGAGTATGGGTATAACCCAAAGTATGACATGGTTGTTATCTCAAAGACCGGGCAGATTGGAGAGGTGTACAATATATCAGGATTAAACGTAGCACTTCCTCTTGCTCCAAAAGATTGCTATAAAAAAAGCGAAAAGAAAGCCGAACAGCATTGGCAAAGAGACCCATATCCAAAAGAACTTTCTAAGATTCAATCAATATTTCATTGGAATGAAAAGCCTGCTCAATTTAAAGACCATTGGGTTGATTATATTGAGAAGCAGTTTGACTATAGAGAGGAAGGCTTTTGGTTTATGAACAATGGGAAATATACCTATATAACCGGGTCTCATTGGATGTATCTTCAGTGGGCAAGTATCGACATTGGATACCCTGACTTTAGAGAAGCCAATAGGGTATATTGGCTGTTTTGGGAGGCATGCAAGGCGGATACTAGGGCATTTGGGATGATATACTTGAAGATAAGACGCTCAGGCTTCTCATTCATGGCATCATCAGAGTGTATCAACATAGGAACGCTTGCTAGCGATGCTCGTGTTGGTATGTTGTCAAAGACCGGTAGTGATGCAAAGAAGATGTTTACAGACAAGGTTGTTCCAATTAACAGCAGGCTGCCTTTCTTCTTTAAGCCAATCATGGATGGTATGGATAAGCCAAAGACTGAATTAGCGTTCAGGGTTCCTGCCTCTAAGATTACCAAGAAGAATATGTATGAGATAGAGACTGAGGATATAAAGGGATTAGATACTACGATAGATTGGAAGAATACCGAGGATAACTCATATGATGGAGAGAAGTTATTATTCTTGGCTCATGACGAGAGTGGAAAATGGACTAAGCCTCAGAATATAAAAGAGAATTGGCGTGTAACAAAGACATGTCTTAGATTGGGCAGTAAGATTATTGGAAAGTGTATGATGGGTTCTACCTCAAATGCATTAAGCAAAGGAGGTCAGAACTTTAAAGATATTTATGAGGATTCTAATGCTGCTACTCGCAATGCCAATGGGCAAACTAAGAGTGGACTATATTCATTATTCATACCGATGGAATGGAACATGGAGGGATTTATTGATTTGTATGGCATGCCTGTTTTTGCTAAGCCTGATGAGCAGATAAAAGGAGTTGATGGAGGTTGGATTAGAAATGGGGCTATAGACTATTGGGAGGCAGAGGTAGACTCGTTAAAGAATGACGCAGATGCACTCAATGAATTTTATCGTCAGTTTCCAAGAACAGAATCGCATGCTTTTAGAGATGAGAGCAAGCAGTCGCTATTTAACCTTACAAAGATTTATCATCAGATTGACTATAACGATTCCATGATTCAGGCGCATTACCTAACTCGTGGGTCTTTCCAATGGCAGGATGGAGTAAAAGATACAAAGGTTGTATGGTCTCCAAATTCATCAGGTAGATTTCTAGTTAGTTGGACACCGCAAAAACATCTTCAGAACAATGTTCATGATAGAAATGGCATTAAGTATCCGGGCAATGAGCATATAGGGTCATTTGGATGTGATTCCTATGATATATCTGCTGTTGTTGGAGGGCGAGGTTCGAATGGTGCGTTGCATGGAATGACTAAGTTTCACATGGATGAAGCGCCTACTAACGAATTCTTCCTAGAATATGTAGCAAGGCCTCAGACTGCTGAGATATTTTTTGAAGAGGTGCTGATGGCTTGTATATTTTATGGTATGCCAATACTTATAGAGAATAATAAGCCAAGACTTTTATATCATTTTAAGAACAGGGGGTACAGAGGTTTCTGTTTGAATAGACCTGATAAGCAATATAATAAACTCAATGCTACAGAAAGAGAACTTGGAGGAATACCAAACTCTTCAGAAGATGTTAAACAAGTGCACGCTGCGGCAATAGAATCATACATAGAAAAGTTCGTAGGGATTGACTTTACAGGGATGTATAGGCCGCAGGATGAAATGGGAACGATGCCATTCACAAGAACACTAGAGGATTGGGCAAAGTTTGACATAAACGATAGGACTCGTTTTGATGCTTGTATAAGTTCAGGATTAGCCATCATGGCAAATCAAAAACATATGTACATGCCTGAAAAAAAAGAGTCGAAAATTAGTATTAACTTCGCGAGGTATAGGAATGATGGAAACACAAGTCAATTGATTAGATGAAAAATATAGTAATAGACATAAAATCTACAACATTTCCAAGTCAATTAGCTTCTGACACGGAAAAGGCGTCACAAGAGTTTGGACTCCAAGTAGGTCAGGCAATTCAGTACGAATGGTTCAGAAAGGATAGTAGCTCTTGCCGGTACTATGCTCAATGGAGAGACTTCCATAAAGTAAGATTATACGCAAGAGGAGAGCAGTCTGTAGCTAAGTATAAAAACGAATTAGCTATTGATGGCGACTTATCTTATTTGAATTTAGATTGGACGCCTGTTCCAATAATCCCCAAGTTTGTTGATATTGTTGTAAACGGAATGTCTGACAGGCTATTCAAAGTAAAAGCATTTTCTCAAGATGCTATGTCTCAAGCAAAGAGAAGTAAGTATCAAGACATGATTGAGGCTCAGATGATTTCAAAAGATGTGTTGAATATTGTAAAAGAAAAGACTGGATTTAATGGGTTCACAATGGATCCTGAGCAGCTTCCAAATAATGACGAGGAATTAAATCTTTACATGCAACTTAATTATAAGCCTGCTATTGAGATTGCTGAAGAAGAAGCTATTAATACCATATTTGAAGAAAGTCACTATCAAGACATTAGAAAGAGACTTGATTATGATATGACTGTTGTGGGAATAGCTATAGCAAAGCATGAATTTCTTCCCGGAGCAGGAGTAAAAATATCTTATGTTGACCCTGCTAATGTGGTGTATAGCTATACTGAGGACCCATACTTTAGAGATTGTTTCTATTGGGGAGAGATTAAGACGATGCCAATTACTGAGTTGATGAAGATTGACCAATCATTAACAAGAGAAGATTTACAAGAAATATCTCAATACAGTCAGGGTTGGTATGACTACTATAATGTTGCTCAATATTATCAAAATAGTCTTTTTCATCGTGATACTTGTACGTTGATGTACTTCAATTATAAGTCAACAAAAAAGATTGTTTATAAGAAGAAGATACTTGAGAATGGTGGGTCTCGTGTTATTGAGAAAGATGACACATTTAATCCTCCTACAGAGATGATGGAGGAAGGTAATTTTGAGAAGATGGAAAAAACCATTGATGTTTGGTATGAGGGCATTATGGTAATGGGTACAAGTATTCTTATTAAATGGGAATTAGCAGAAAATATGGTTCGTCCAAAGTCTGCTTCTCAACATGCAATACCTAACTATGTGGCTTGTGCTCCACGTATGTACAAGGGAGTTATTGAGTCTTTAGTTAGAAGAATGATTCCATTTGCTGATTTAATTCAGATTACTCATTTAAAACTGCAGCAAGTAATTGCTCGTGTTGTTCCTGATGGTGTATTTATAGATGCAGATGGATTGAATGAGGTTGACTTAGGTTCAGGTAATGCGTACAATCCTGAAGATGCACTTAGGTTATATTTCCAAACAGGTAGTGTTATTGGGCGTAGTTATACTCAAGATGGAGAGTTTAATAATGCAAGAGTTCCTATTACGCAGTTGACGTCTAATTCAGGCGCAAGTAAAACTCAAATGCTTATAGCCAACTATAATCATTATATGGATATGATTAGGTCTGTAACCGGACTTAATGAAGCTAGGGATGGCTCAATGCCTGATCCTGATTCATTAGTTGGTCTACAGAAATTGGCTGCACTTAATTCAAATACAGCAACAAGACATATTCTTGAGGGAAGTTTATTTGTATATAGAACTATGGCTGAAGCTTTAACATATAGAGTTGCAGATATTCTTGAGTATGCTGATTTCAAAGATGACTTTGTCAATAAAATTGGCAAATACAATGTATCTATACTAAATGAAATATCAGATTTATACATTTACGATTTTGGAATATTCATTGAAGTTTCTCCCGATGAAGAACAAAAAGCACAGCTTGAAGGTAATATCCAAATGGCATTATCAAAGGGAGACATTAATCTTGAGGACGCTATTGACATAAGAGAGATTAAAAACTTGAAACTTGCCAATCAGTTATTGAAGGTTAAAAGGGTTAAGAAGCAAGATGATGCAAACAAAATGGAGATGCAAAAGCAAGCCATGGTAAATCAGCAACAAATACAATCTCAGCAAATGGCAGCGCAAACTGCAATGATGAAAATAGAAGCAGAGACTAAAGCAAAGATAACTATTAAGCAAGCAGAGATTCAGTTTGATATACAGAAATTAGAGCAAGAAATGCAATTCAAATCTCATTTGATGGCTGAAGAATTTAACTATAATATGCAATTGCATGATATGGAAGTAGGAAAGATTTCTCAGAGAGATAAGATGAAAGAAGATGAGAAGAACAAAAGAATAAGCATACAAAATACTCAGCAATCAAAGCTTATAGACCAAAGGAAAAATAATCTTCCTCCATTAAACTTTGAATCAAATGAAGATAGCTTAGATGGGTTTGACTTAGGCGAGTTTGAGCCTCGATAAAAAAGTCAAAAATTTAATATAAATTTGTAACAAATAAAATCAAATCTAATGGAGTTTAAATCAGTAAAATTAGTAGGAGAAGGACAAGAGAAAGGAGTAGCTCAAGTAGAGCAGGAACTTCTTGAAAGACATGAACAAGAAGTAAATGGAATTTTAAAGGTTGATTTATCAGGTGGTTCTAAGCCTGAGCCAACACCAGAACCTATTGTAGAGGTAGAACCTCAGATACAACAAGAGGAGGAGTTGGATGAACAAAAAGTTCTTTCATATATTGGTAAGAGATATAACAAGCAAATAAATTCTTTTGATGATTTGGTTGCTGAACGAAAAGAAGCTGAGGCTTTACCTGAAGATGTAGCTGCTTATATGAAATATAAGAAAGAGACAGGCAGAGGGTTTGAAGATTTCCTTAAATTAAAAAAGGATTTCGACACAATGGATTCAGAGAAATTATTAAAAGAATACCTTACTTCTACTCAGCAAGGACTTGATGAGGATGACATTGATACGCTGATGGATGATTACAGATATGACGAGGATATTGACGATGAGTCTGCTGTAAAAAAGGTTAAGATTGCTAAAAAGAAAATTGTGGCTGAGGCTAAGAAATTCTTTAACGAACAGAAGGAAATGTACAAAGTACCCCTTGAGTCAAGCGTGGCGTTTGTTCCTGATGAAGAAAAAGAAGAGTATGAGTCTTATAAACAATATACAAAGCAGGCTAAGACGGTTCAAGAAGAAAATGAACGTAAGCGCAGTTGGTTCGACCAAAAAACAAATGACGTATTTAGTAATGAGTTCAAAGGTTTTGAGTTCAAGATAAATGACAAGTCGTTTTCGTTTTCTCCGGGAGATGCCTCTGAGTTGAAAAGCATTCAATCTAATCCTTCTAGTTTTATTGGGAAATTCTTAGATGAGAATGGACTTATAAAAGATGCGGTAGGATACCATAAGTCTTTAGCTATTGCGATGCACCCCGACAAATTTGCAAAGTATTTTTACGAGCAAGGAATGTCTGACGCAACTGAGGATGTGATGAGAAAGACTAAGAATATAAATATGTCTGAACGCAGAGCGCCTGAGGTTTCTAAGACAAGTGATGGGATGCAGGTGAGGGCGGTAAACCCTGATTCAGGTAAAAGCCTGAAAATCCGCAGTATAAAACGTATTTAATAACATTAAAAATTTAAAAACATGGCAAGTGCTTTATTATCGGCGCCTACATATGCCCTGCAACCTGCACCGGAGCAAGTAGCGTTACAAACAAATTACATTACCAACTTCGACTTCTTAAATCAGTATCTACCTGATACTTATGAGAAAGAATTTGAAAGATATGGTAACAGAACGGTATCTTCATTCTTACGTATGGTAGGAGCTGAAATGCCTTCTAACTCTGACCAAGTAAAATGGGCAGAACAAGGTCGTCTACACACTAAGTACATCAATGTCACATCAGGCGCTGCTGCTGCTTCTGCTACAGCTACTTTGACTGTAAATGACGCAGGTGTTACTTATATAGCAGTTCGTGTTGGACAGACAATAATGATTCAGTTAAACACCACAGGTGTTTACAACAAAGCAATCGTTACTGCTGTAAACAGCGCAACTCAATTCGTAGTAGCATACTATGAAGTAGGTGGACAGGCTTTTGGTGCAAGTGCTGCTTGTACAATGTTCATTTATGGTTCTGAATTTAAAAAAGGAACTAACGGGATGGTTGGTTCTTTGGAAGCAGAAGATAGCATCTTCTCAAATTCTCCAATCATCATCAAAGACCGTTACGCCGTTAATGGTTCTGATATGGCTCAAATCGGTTGGGTTGAAGTAACATCTGAAAATGGTGCTACAGGATACCTTTGGTATTTGAAGTCAGAGCATGAGACTCGTCTTCGTTTTGAAGATTATCTTGAGACTGCAATGATTGAAGCTGTACCTATGGATAATGTAACAAACGCTGCTGTTGCAAAAGGATCTGAAGGTATCTTCTACGTTGTAAACTCTCGTGGTAACGTATGGGGTGGTGGTACTCCAACTACCTTGACTGATTGGGATACAATTGTTTCTCGTTTAGATAAGCAAGGTGCTATCGAAGAGAACGTAGTATTCGTAAATCGTGGATTGAGCTTTGACATCGACAACATGTTGGCTACCTTAAATGGTTTCACTTCAGGTGGTGTTTCTCAGTCTGCTTCTTTCGGTCTGTTTGACAATGATGTAAGCATGGCGCTAAATCTTGGTTTCACAGGTTTCCGTAGAGGTTACGATTTCTACAAATCAGATTGGAAATACTTGAATGACCCAACAATGCGTGGTGGTTTAGTTGGTAGCTCAGGTGCTGCTACTGCAACTGGTACCGTTACAGGTTTGTTAGTTCCTGCAGGTTCTACCTCAGTTTACGATCAAATCATGGGTAAGAACGCTAAGCGTCCATTCTTGCACGTTCGTTACAGAGCTTCTGAAGCTGAAGACAGACGTTACAAGACTTGGATTACAGGTTCTGCCGGTGGGGCTCAAACTAGCGACTTGGATGCAATGGAGGTCAACTTCCTTTCTGAGCGTTGCGTATGTACCTTGGGTGCAAACAACTTTGTACTTTTCCGTTATGGATAGTATATAGGATGAATACAAAGGCAGGGGGCATTAAAATCCCCTGCTTTTTTTAATATTTTAATCAAATTAAATCTTATAAAATGTCAAAAAATATACTGCCTTCTGATAAGGTATATAAATTAAAAAACGGTACGCCGTTGTCTTACACACTCGCTTCAAGAAACCATCCTAGATTTCCTTTGATGTGGTATGATGAGAAGAATAATATTAATAGAGCATTGAGATATGCAGTAAATCAAAAGTCTCCATTTGAAGACCAACAGGACGGAAATGCTATCTTAGAACCAATTATTTTTGAAGATGGTATGCTTAGTGTTCCAAAGAACAATCCTGTATTGCAAGAGTTTTTGCATTACCATCCATTAAATAATGTAGTATTTACTGAGGTAAATAAAGAGAAAGATGCATCTGCTGAGGTTTTTGATTTGAATATAGAGGTAGATGCGCTAGTAGAGGCTCGCCAATTAACTATAGAGCAGATTGAAATGCTTTCAAGAGTTATATTTGGTAAAGACCCATCAATACTATCTACTGCTGAATTAAAGAGAGATTTATTAGTGTTTGCTAAGAATGAACCTAAAGAGTTCTTAAACATTATAAATGATCCTGAATTAAAATTCCAAGCTAAAATTCGTCAGTTCTTTGAATCAAGATTGTTGACGCTTAAAAACAACGACAAGGAAATTTGGTTCAATACTGCTACAAATAAGAAAAAAATGATGTCAATTCCTTTTGGTGACGATGCTTATGATGCAGCTGCATCTTACTTGCAGAGTGACGAAGGTATAGACTCACTAAAGATGTTAGAGACCTCGCTAGGTAAATAAGATTTTTATTCTATGTTTCGTTTATTGTTTTGATTAATGATTAAATCGGGAGCGTTTCTACGCCCCCTTTTTTTTTGTATATTTGTAAAAAAGTGAGCAATGATAAACTCAGTTAGAAATACAGTATTATCTGTTCTTAATAAAAATAACTACGGATATATATCTCCATCGGATTTTAATTTATATGCAAAGCAAGCTCAACTAGAGGCGTATGAAGAGTACTTTAGTAATTTTAATAAGGGCATAAACATGGAGAATTTAAGGACTTCAGGAACAGATTATGCAGATATCAACAAAGCTACTTCTGAAACCATAGAATCTTTTTTAGTTACAGATTTTTTAGTTCCATTTGACTATGACTTTCCTGAGGTAAGTAGAGCAAGGTATTATATACCATCTCTTACTACAACTGGTAATGAAGCTTACATGATAAACAGAGTTGTGTGCTATCCTATTGAATTAACTAATGGTATATGTAGCTTAGTAATACCTGATTTGTTAGAAGATAGCAATGCCAACTTTGTAGGCCTAGTTAATCCCGGAGATATTGTTGTTAATTTAACTACGCGCCAAACAGCTATTGTTTATTTAGTTATAAGCAACACTCAGCTTCAGATTAGTGCTGATATATTTCAAACATTTGGAGATAGCTACTATATCATATCAGCTCAAGAGTATAAGGAGTCTGAGAAGATAAATAACGCCAAGCTTACAATGCTAGGCCTATCTAATCTTACTGCTCCTAGTGCTATGTTTCCTGCCTATAGCTTAGAGACCATAAAACTGCAAGTATATCCATTTACAGCTACTTACTCAGTTGCCAAATTAGGGCAACTTCAGGCACAGTATTTTAGATATCCAAAGGAACCAAAGTGGACTTACATTACACTTGCTGCAGGAGAACCTGTATTTGACCAATCTCAACCTGATTATCAAGATTTTGAATTGCCTCAGGAAGATGAGTTTAAATTAATAATGAAAATATTGCAATATTGTGGTGTTTCTATACGTGAGAATGAAGTTACTCAATTTGCAATGGCTCAAGAACAACACGAACAACCAACATTCAGTCAACAACAATAATAAGGTATGGCATATATATCAGATTATCAATACTACGCAAACTCAGGCAATACACCCCAAAATGCAAATTGGGGCTCATATCAATACGTTAGTCTGTTTGATATTGTAAACAACTTTATGTTGATGCATACTGGTAATCACTCCTTGATAAATAACGAGGAAAGATACAAGGTGTTGTTTCATGCAAAAAGAGCTATACAAGAATTAAACTATGACGCTTTTAAGGAGATTAAAGTCCTAGAATTATCTGTGGTGGACTCTTTAAGATATGTTCTTCCACAAGACTTTGTGAATTGGGTTAGAATATCTCTTTATAAAGATGGAATACTAAGACCATTAACAGAAAATATTCAAACTTTGTCATCAAGTGCTTACTTACAGGACAATAAAGGAAATATTCTCTTTGACCAATTTGGGAATATACTTCGTCCTCAAGACTCAAACATTGACTACGATAGAATACATAAGACAAAGAAGAGTATTTATCTCAATCAAGGACATCAATTTAATGGGCAGTGGGGATATAATGTAGACGGTATGTGGTACTTTGACTATGGCATAGGCGCTGCGTTTGGACTCAACACAGAAACGGCTAATTTTAACCCTACGTTTAATATTGATAAGAAGAATGGTGTTATTAACTTTGACTCAGGAATGGCAGGAGAAATATGTATCCTTGAATACGTATCTGATGGAATGGAGAATGGAGATAATTCCTTAATTACAGTTAATAAGTTGTTTGAGCAGTATATCTATGCAGCCATTAAATTTGAGATGTTAAATACAAAATATGGCGTTCAAGAGTATATTGTAAACAGAGCTAGAAAGGAAAGAGGTGCTTTACTTAGAAATGCAAAAATAAGAATGAGTAACATTCATCCCGGCAGATTATTAATGAATCTTAGAGGTATGGACAAGACAATAAAATAAAATGACAAAACTTACAAGGAATTTTTTAGCAGGTAGAATGAATAAGGTTTTTGACCAACGTGTAGTTCCAAATGGGGAATACATAGACGCAATGAATATCCGCATGGGGTCGACTGAAAATTCTGAGGTTGGAGTCATTGAGAATACTAAGGGAAATATTGCATTAACATTATTAACCTATACAGATGGTACGCCATTAAGCACTGATGCTTTATGCATTGGTGCTGTAGCAGATAGTGCCAATGAAACTATATATTGGTTTGTTCATGACTCAGGGTTTGTTTCTAGCACGACAGGTAAGCTAGATATGATAGTTTCCTTGAACGTAAACACAGGGATACTTACTTATAATGTTATAAGTACAGATGATGGTGGAGGCGTAAATACTACACTTAATTTTGATCCTAAATATTTAATCACAGGTGTTAATAAGATTGAGAATTTAATCTTCTTTACTGATGATTTTAATGCTCCAAGATTTATAAATGTAACTGCAAACTATCCAAATCCAATTGCATATATAGACCAATTCAGCGCAGAGAGGTTACTTGTGATTAAAAGACCTCCTACTGAATCTCCTGCTGTGCTGCCAATAATTACAGGCGGTCAGCAGAACTATATGGATACAAGGTTTATATGCTTTGCATATAGATATAGGTATGCTGATGGAGAGTATTCAGCTACATCGCAATGGTCTGCTCCTGCATTTATTCCACAAGCATTTCAGTTTAGCATTAATAGTTTTTTAAATGAGGGGATGGTAAACCTTTGTAACGCTGCAAAGATTACTTATAACTCAGGTGGATTACTTGTGGTTGGTGTTGATTTGTTATTTAAACAAGCAAATAGCAATATAATAAAAATCATAGAGAAGCTTGATAAGCAAGAATTAGGGTTAGGCAATAATACAGATTATCAATACATTTTTGATAATAGCAAGATATTCACAATACTTCCTGATTCAGAAATATTGAGACTTTATGATAATGTACCAAGATTTGCAAAGGCTCAGACAATTATGGGCAATAGGCTTATGTATGGAAACTATGTGGATGGATATGATTTAATTGACAAGCAAGGGAACCCAACAAGGTTTACCTATACTACAAATCTTATTAGTGAAATTATAGGAGATACTCAGTTAATAGATACTGCAGCTACAGGAAGTTATAGTATAGACGGAAGTAGAACTGTAGTTGATTCAATTGTAAATATAGATTTTAGCTCAGTATCTTTAAATTTGAAACAAGGTGGGTCATTTTCATTAGACATAACAATTACACATGATTCATTTTCAGGACCTACTGTTCCAACAGAATTAACATCAAATGTAAAAGTTTCCCTTTTCTTTAATCTTCTTCAAGACTATACTTCTGTTTATCAGATGGCAATAAGTCCTGAATTTCAAGAGGCAGTAGGAACTATTGCAAATATTCTTCCTGTATATGATCCATTAGGACTTACAAATCCTTGTGATGGATACACGTTTACTGATAAGATGAATTGTAATTTGCTAAACAACTTAACTTATTCAGGAGGTTCTTTGGCAAAATACGCTAGCGGCATATCTGCTGTAGCTCAGCCTATTAAAATAATAACAAGTCCCGGTAGTGATATAATAGGATTTCAGGTTATTGCTATGAAGTATGTGGATGACCTTGTAACTCCTACTACTTATGCTTATGAGTATTATAAAGTGATTTCTGCTGATGCTACATATCAAGAGATTTCTAGTCCAAGAAGCTTGCATAGCAATAGAGGGTATGAAATCGGTATGGTGTATATGGATGAGTTTAATAGAGCAAGTACTGCTTTGGTTAGTCAAAATAATGTCGAGTATGTTTCATGCTCAGATTCTGATGCAAAAAATTCAATTCAAGTAATAATACCTACAAGTCAGATTGCTCCTGCTTGGGCAAAGAGATACAAGTTTGTAATTAAGCCTGACCAAGAGAATTATGAAACAATATATAGCAGCATATTCTTTTTGAGTCCAACAAGCAATGATGTATATTTTTTACTTGAAGGAGAGAATGCAAGAAAGGTGGAGCAGGGTGATAGGTATGTTGTAAAAAGAGATTCCAACGGTCCCACAAAAAGTTGTATATATGCTACAGTTCTTGAGAAGGAAGCTAAGGTGCAAGGGTTCATAGTCCCTGCAACAGGCGTAACTCCTCCCGGTGGTGTGTATATGAAAATAAACCCAAACTCGTTTTCTGTAACTAATGACCCACTAGCTATAATTGCTCCCGGTACAAAAACTGTTGGTACCTATGACGATGGTATCGGTCCAATCATGCAGTACCCAATGAACATTGAGGATACTGCAGTTCCGGGCACGTATATAGATTACACGGTTCCTGCAGGAAGTAAGATTTCGATAAATATTACAACTCAAAGACTAGGTCCGGGAGATGGCAATAGAAGTTGTGAAAAAAGAATATATACTTGGTCTCAGAACTTTATATCTTCTGCTAATTATAACAATATGTTTGATTGGTTTAATGGGGATAATATTGGTCAATTTGTTAATAATGGAACATCAACTGTAGGTGGCGGAGCAGGACCTGTTGGTAACGTATATTACCCAACCCTTCTTTCAAGTCCACTTTCTATTGGGTATGATTTCAATACGAATATTTGGCAATTTTCTAGAGAATTAAATAATGCACTTAGTCTTAACGTAAGAGCAGTTGAGGCTTGTGGAGGTGCAAACACTGATAAAAGAAAGTCATCAATAATATTAGATATTCAAGTTTTTCGTGCTGAAAATATTTTTGTTTTTGAAACAGAACCTAGTGATGCACTGCCTGATGTTTTCTTTGAGAATGACTTGTCGTTCGCAATAGATATTGATGGAAACCATATGGGTAATGTTCAAGACCAAGATGTAGCAGCAGGGACTCCGGGTATAGTTAATACTGAATTTTTCAATTGCTTTTCTTTTGGCAATGGAGTTGAAAGTTATAAGATTAGAGACTCAATTACAGGTAGGTCATTTAATTTAGGAAACAGAGTTACAACTGTTGCTGCTCAAGACTATAAAGAGACCGATAGATTTGCTGATATTACATATAGTGGTGTTTATAATCCTGAGACCAATCTTAATAAGTTAAATGAATTTAACTCAGGACTACTTAACTATAAGAACCTAGAGTTATCATTTGGAGAGATATATGTATTGGATGGCAGAGAGACTGACGTGCTTGTTTTGCAAGAGGATAAAATATCTTATGTATTAGCAGGTAAGAATCTATTGTCTGATTCAGCCGCAGGAGGAGCGATTACATCAGTACCTGAGGTATTAGGCACACAGATTGCAAGAACAGAGAAGTATGGCATTAGCTTTAATCCTGAAAGTTATGTTCAGTGGGGATACGACAGGTATTTTACTGATGCCAAAAGAGGTGCAGTAATTCAGCTTCAGGGTAACTCATACTCTAATGAGCAATTGAATGTCATATCTGATTTGAACATGAGGACATGGTTTAGAGATACATTCAATGCTTCTTTTGGAACTCAAAAGCTTGGAGGATTTGACCCGTACATGAATGAGTATGTATTGACAACAACAGACAGGGACTTGCCTCAAAACCCATCATGCTTGGCATGTGGTGTATCTCAAGTATTTACACTATCAGGAGACATAACTAAAACCTATTGTGTAGACTTAGGACCACTTATAGGTCAGACAACTGTATCTTGGAACGTGATAAGCATAGACCCCGGAGCGGAGTTTAATGTAATAATAGTATATAATGGAATTACTTATGAATCAGGTCTTATAGATTATAGCGACTTCTTTACTTTCTATAAAGACTTGAATTTTGTAGACATAGCAAATGTATCTATAGTCTATACAGGAAGTGTTGTGTTAGATTTGCTTGTCAATTGTCCTGTAGCTGAAGAAATGACAATAGTAGAGGTCGTATTGACTAGCAACTACCAATCGGGAGAAACTATACATGCTGAGTATAAATACACAAATGGAAGCTTTGTTGGTCCATGGCAGTCAAATTTTGTAACATTTGCAAGTAGTACATCAAGCCCTATTGTATCTTGGTACAATGCCATATCGGGCTATGTAGGGTCAGGTACATTCCCTCCTGCAGGAAGCACTATGAGACTTCAAAGCAATAAGATTGGATTTGATACATTTAATTTTGATCCTGCATACGATAAATTTAGATATTTAAGAAGCAGTACTCTTTATGCTAACAATAGCGTAGATATAACTACGATGATTTCTGCTTCAAGCTTAGCTGCTCCAATATCAGGAGGGGGCAATACTTATCATGCAGATTTTATTGTTCCGCCAACAGGCAATTATCTTTATTTAATTTGGGATTTCAGAAAATCAAATCCACAGTTGTTGTGCTACTCAGAAACATTAGAATCATCTGCTTGCTGTGATTGTGGTCCATGTGATAATGATTGCTATGAAATAACTGTTGAGTCAGGTGCAACTCCTTGTTTTATATATATACCGGGAGGATTATGTGGTACACTTCAGGGTGTTCCATATATACTTAAGGTAAATGCAAATGACTCTTATAAGATATGCATATACAGACCTGCTCGTGATTTGGGATACACTGTTTTATCAGGTAATCCGGTAATAACAATTGGAGGGTGTGGATGTAATGCTTGTAGTTTAGATTGTCATACTTGGTATGTTACATGCGTAAGCGGCTCTTGTACTTTAGGTTACTTAAATTGTAGAGAAGAACCTGTTGATGAAATAATAAATGCAGGCGTTAGTAAAATGGTATGTGCAATTGGCGATATATCATCATTTGATAACGTATTAATTTCAAAAATGCCTTATTGTGGATGTTGTAATAAATCAGGAGATCAGTGTGTAAGTTGGACTTTTTATAATTCAAGTAGCACTGCTAATGTTGATTTTACTTACAAAGATTGCGATGGTAGTATTGTGACTACAACATTAAGTCCATTAGAAGTAGGAAACTATTGCTGTCAGGTTTCATACAAACCATTTGCATCATCAACAGATGGAGTTATAATATTTGATTCATGCACTTGTAGATAATAAATTTAATAAACTATGCCAATACAACAACCGTTCTATATAAACGGACCATCACTTGCCTCTGCAACTGCTGTATTTTTAGATGCCGCACTTACATTATGTGCAGATGATGGATTTTATTCAGATGGGTCTATAACTAGAGAGCAGGTGGGGTGCGTATTGCTTCCCGAGAATACCTGCCCTGATTGCACTTGTACATGTATAACATTTATAAACAATACTGCAATCCCTCAGATTGCTAGATGGGTGCAGTGTCCTGATGTATTTTCTTACCCAGTATATTTTATACCTCCATTTGGTACATTTAAGGCATGTGGGTCTAATCCAAGCACAGACGATTTGCCCGGTTCGGTTACATGGATAATAGGAGACACGTGTGATAGAACTAATGCTTATCCTGCTTGCAATGTTCCTAAATGTCATACTTTACAAACGACCGCCGGCGATTTGACTTCAACTTGCACTATTACATACTATGATATGTATGGCGTATTTCAAACGCTTATTGCATACGGAGGCGATGTAAACAAAATATGCGCTCAGGTAGGAAGCGTTAATGTAACGTGTACAGGAACGGCTTTTACATCGGTAACACAGAGTAATACGGTTTGCACATATTTTGATGAGTGTATTTAATAATTTAGACAACAAATAAACCATGTCATACTATACATTAACATATAGCGAATCAGTAAAAGGATGGCCTTCTTTTTATTCCTATTACCCTGATTGGATAATAGGGATGAACAACTATCTGTACACATTCAAAGGCGGAGACTTGTATAAGCATAATGTGAACGAGACTAGAAATACATTCTACGAGCAGTGGTGGGCAAAGTTTCCATTCCCTCCTCCACCTCCCGGACCATTTGTCCCAACTAGGTTAGTTGGTGTTATTAATGATGCCATACTTGATAATAAGTTATTCAAGACTATTGTATTACAAGGGGACTCTCAGTGGGATGCTACGTTAGTAACTGACATTCAAAACTCAGGAGGTATTAGTGCGTCATGGTTTGAAAAGAAAGAGCAAACGTATTTTGCCTTTATAAGAAATGGCTCGTCAGGAGAGTTGTCAACTAGGGCAGTTACAGGTATAGGCAGAAGTCTTAGCGTTACAGGTGGAGGCACGGAGGTAAACTTTTCCATATCGCCATTGGTTGCAATAGGTGGCGTAATAAGTATTGGGGATAGCGTTTACTTCGCTATACCGCCTGCTTATGGTACAACATTCTTTGCAGGCATTGTATCTAATATAATACAAAATTATCCGGGTGGTTTAAATAGGATAGTAGTTAATACGGCTGTACCATTAACAGTACCAATATCGATCCAAACTGCATATTTCTTCTGTGTAAAAAATTCTGTTGCTGAATCACATGGCGTATTAGGGCACTATTGTGTTTTTGACATGTATAACTATTCTGCAAGCAAGATTGAGTTATTCTCAGTAGGATCAGAGGTCATGAAAAGTTTTCCTTAATAATTGATATATTTGTAATCAATATGGCACTAGATATACGAATACTAAATAGCTCAGATTACGATGAAATCCTAGTAGGTTGGTGGAAGGATTGGGGATGGGACCCTCCTCAAAAAGATTTTCTTCCTAGTGATGGAGCAGGAGGCTGTATAGTATTCGATGAAGAAACTCCGGTATGCGCAGGTTTTATGTATATAACAAACTCTAAAGCAGTTTGGATAGATTGGATTATATCCAATAAGAACTATAGAAAAAAACCTGAGCGCAAAGAAGCTATTAAACTACTCATAGATACACTTACAAATATTAGCAGAAATTTGGGAAACAAATACGCTTATGCTTTAATAAAGCATAGTGGTCTTATAGAGTTTTACGAAGAATTAGGTTACGTAAAAGGAGATAGCTATTCATCTGAAATGATTAAAATTTTATAATATGGCATTAGGTACAACAGCAATAATAGGATTAGCGAGTACGGCAGCGTCTATCGGAGGGGCAGGAGCTAATTTTATACAAGCAAGCAAGCAAATGAAATTGCAAAGACAAGCCGAGCAAGACGCGAGCAAAGCATACGAAGAGGCTAAACGACAAATAAATGTAAATCCATGGGATGCGCTTGGTATTCCAAAAGAAGCATACGAGTTAGAGAGGCAGGCTTTCCTTTCTCAGGGGGCTCAAGCTATTGCTGCAGGGCAAGAAGGAGATAGAGGGGCGGCAGCAACTGCAGGACGTATTCAAATGGCTCAGAATGAGGCTCAGGCAGGTGTTAGAACAGATATGAGTAAAGAGTTGCAAGATATGGCTAAATTAAGTGCAACAGAAGATACAAATATAAAAGATACTCTTGCAGGATTAAGCCTTAGTCAAGCGCAAGGTTATCAGGCTGCAGCTAAGGAGGCTAAAGAGGCAAGGGCTAAATTAATTGAGTCAGGGGTAAAAGGAATTACAGAGGGAGTAAAGACAGGTGTTGAAACATTTGTGCCATTATATTTAAAACAAAGAGGTACAGCAACGCCCGATCAAATACAGAATGCAGGAAAAGCAATTGGGGCGGCAGGCAGTACCATGTCAGCAGGAGCTGTAGCCGGTTCTGTTGCTAAAGCGCCTACATCTACACTTGATCAGTATAGTAATTACATGTACAATAACAGTGGAGACTACAATTACTTTAATCCATTAAATCAATAATATATGCCAATAGGATACGGATACCAAGCTAGCGGTGAAGAAGGATATGTGAATTGGGCGGAGGCGGCCAAAGGGTTTACCGACATGCTCGCTACGGAGAATAAGAGAAGAGAAGATAAGAAGGCCGCTTATGATGCTGAAGATAGAGAACTTGCTAATAAGTTAGCCAATCCTGAATATGGTCAGTATAAGGATGGCAATGATTTCATTTCCAACTATGTTGATAATATGACTAAGCAAAGACTTATTGATTCAAAATTATTTAAGGCAGGTTATTTAAAAGAGAAAGATTACGTATTAAAAACAAATAATGCTGTAGACGGAACTACTACATTATTCAACCTTCAGAAGAAATATCAGGAGGAATATAAGGGTATGATGGAAGGGGTTAATGAAGGTTCATTGCAAGCTATTAACATTTTTAATATGTCTACGATAGACGGATTTGCTGACTTCTCAAAAACAAGAGCATTTTTAGACCCGAAATCAGGTCAGGTAAAATTGGCTAAATTAAAAATGAATCCTCAAAAAGGTATAATGGAGGTGACAAATGACATCGTTCCTGTAGGTACAGCCATGAGAAATATGTCAACAAGGATAGCGACATTTTATTTAGATAAAAATGCTGAGAGAGATGCCGCTTCATTAGCTCCATTGAAAGTGGATATAGAAAGAGCTGCTACAATAGCAGGAGCAGGTAGTGTTACTGAATATATAAACTCTCCTTCAATGTTTGAGGCTAAATTCCCTGAGGGGAAAAAAGCTGTTGAGGAGTTTAACAAAGCCATAAACAATCACGTAGAAAAATACTTGGCAATCCCATACAATCTAACATCTATTCTTACTCAGAACACAGGTAAGTATGGAGCTGATTCATTTACTACCGATAGAGCACTTGCTGATAAAGATAAAAGTAAGATATTGGTAAAGATAGACCCATCTACAGGATTGAATACTATAGATGATACAGGTTCTCATTATAAAGAGCAAAGAGAAGAGGCCTTTGACTATGCAAGAAACCAAATTGTAAGTAGAATTGATAAGAGTAAAAAGATACAGACATCTACAGGTCAAACATCTCGTAATGAGCCAAGCGCAACAATGTTAGCAAGAACTGATACTAAAACAGATTCTGAAAATTTAGGACAACAATTGGGTAAATATCTTACAGGGGATATAACAACTGCTACAAATGCAAACACATACTTGAAACAGTTTGGAATACAAACTCAAAAAGTAAAGGTTAAGCAGGCTGATGGAACAGAGAAACCAATGATTAGGTTTTATAACAATGAGGGAAAAAGTTTTGATTATGATCCAAAACAAAAAACTGGTGAATTAATTAAATCAGCAGTAGCAGGTATAGGAACTTTAATAAAAGATAAAGAATTGCTTGAAGATAAAGTGCTCAATGCAGCAATAAAAGAAGCAGGAGGTAGGAATGTTACTTTTGATGCAGTAGGGGGAGGATACGAGGGTCCTAAGAATTATGCTAAAGACATAAGCAGCTATGTTTCTTCAAATTTAGATAGTCAGATAATACTTGATAATGCTACAGAAACAGCAGCTAATCTTAATGCGCAATTTGGGGGTCTTGGTTTTACATTTGATTTTGAAGACCCTACTTTTGGAAATACGGACGATATTATTATATACAAGAAAGGACAGGATGCATCAAAAGATAAGGGGGTTAGGTTTTCTGTAGATAACAAATCACAGGTTAAAAAAATATTAGAATGGATAACTCAAAATGCAAATCAAATAGAAGCTGAGACATTTTTTGTGAACAATCCTGATAAACAAGCAAAAAAAGAACCTGCACCAAATCCTGATCAAGCACCATAAAAACAAAAATAATGGACGAGAAATATTTACAAGATTTATACAATTGGATTAAGACTAAAGACACTTCTTATGAAGGTAGGTATTCATTTCAGGATTTTACAAGTAAAATGCAGGATACGAATTATGCCACTAAGATGCATCAATGGATAAGTACAAAGGATAATACTTTTTCGCAAAGACATCCAATAGATAAATTTATTGGAGAAGTTGGAGGCGGTACTCAACAGCCTTCCGTTGAAAAAAAAAATTCAGTCGCTTCGGGTTCGTCTTCGGCAGATGCTTCATCGGCATCATCATCGCAAGAGACTGAGGATGATGGTATCCTATCTAAGATTGGTAATGCTGCACTTAAAGCAGAGGCCGCTACTCTTATGGGAGCAAAAAAAGTAACTGATGCAGTGGGAGGTATAGCTTCAAATATATGGTCTGAAGGTTTCTTAAAACCTGCTGATGACGTATTGAATGCTTTTAAAAACCAATTGAGAGAAACCAATTTTTTTGGAGAAGATATACCTGATACGGATAAACCTGCGAGCGATGCTGTAAAAAAGCAATTAGAGCAATTAAGTAAGAAAAAAGGAGGAGACATGTCTCCTATAGAACCAAGGGCTATACTGACAGGGGTTGGTAATATATCTTCTTTAATAATAAATTCGGTCTTACCTCAAAAAGAAAAAAATAAATTAGTATTAGGTCTTGCAAATGCTTCTTCAAGCATAAAAGACCAAGTTAAAGACATAGAGGATTATCAACAGAAAGTTGCGCCTGAGGGAGTAATGAAGGTGCCTTATGAGATTACTAAGAACATAGCAGGAATGGCGGTTGATTTGGGATTAGCAGCAGCGTCTGAGAACCCTTTGTATGCTGAATCAGCGGCGGCTAAATGGGCAGAAACCACAACTAAAAAAGCAGTTCCCGTTATTGAGAAGTATTCTAAAACAGCAGCTAAAATAACAGAAAAGTATTTGTCTAAGACGACAAAGCTTGTAAAAGAATCAGCTACTTCTCCATTTACTAAAATCATGGCAGTTAAAGGTGCTGTAAAAGGCATGGCTGAGACTGAAGAGGGAGAGAACGTATATGTAAATTCATTGTATGGGGCATTAGAAGGTGCGGCTGAAGGTGCGTATATGCATGTGCTTGGTGTAACTGCAGGGGAGGTTTCTCCTGCTATAGCTAAATTTATATCAAAAACAGGTCTTAATAGTGCTATAGCTACGGCTATATCAAATCCACTTGCCAATGCAGGTGTGTTTACATCAGCTAAGGCATTGAGGGTTGCTGCCACAGAAAGAAGAGCATTGACGACTGAGGAGATGATCATGGAGGCAGGCACTGGCGTTGGATTTAGTTTACTGCATGCCGGGTCAATATATAAGAACCAAAATGAAGCTAACCACTACTATGAGAGCGTACTAAGTGACAATCCTATTAACTCGCTTGGAAGGGTTATAAATGAGACTAAGGCAAACCTTGATGTATCTTATGACCCAAATCTTACTCAAGATGACATACAGGCTATGATGACTGCAAGGGATGCTATAAAAAAAGCTATCCTCAAGGAACCTGACATGCAAAAAAAGAAGACTCTTGGAGATGAGGCTGTTAAGTTGCAAAATAAAATAGATGCTCATAATACAGTTAACGACATTGTTGAGCATAGAGATGCACTTATTGACTTAATAAACAACAATAAGAGTTTTGGCGTAAGCGAGAAGAAGATGATAATTGATAAGATATCGGCTATTGCCGATGCTTATGACAATTCAGAGTTTGGTACAAGAAAAAGAGAACTGAATGCAGAGATAATAAATTTGGATACTGAGCTTAGTGATTTGTCAGAGAAGTTTACAGACTCAAAATTACCTTCAGAAAGAGCGTCTATAAAAGCATTTATTGATGCCAAGAAAACAAGGCTTGGAGAGTTGAATAATGAGCTAACCGAATTAATGACCAATAAACAAAAAGAAGATGCCATTCAAAAGCAAACAACAGATGAAAGCGTGTTACTCGGCCAACAACCCGAATTGGGATTGCAAAAAGTGGGCGAAGGAGACGCCGAATCTAACCTCACTCCCGAACAAAAGCAAGCCATCACTGATGAAGATGCGTACCAACAAGAAAAGTTAGACAATCCTTACGATGAGCAAGATGTGGAAGATGCTAAAAGATACTTTGATAACCCTATTGCTTACCTAGAGGATAAGGTTAAATTTTGGGAAGAAGATGTTAAGGATAATCCAAACGATGAGACAAGTGTAAGTATACTTGATCGAGCCAAAGCTGCACTTGAGGCGCATAAAGCTGCTGAGGCTAAGCCTGAAAGCACAACCATTCAAGCCGGCGGCAGTACTACCGCTACTACAAGTGGTGGTCCTACTGAGGTTACTACCGGTGGCGAAGGAACGGAGACTAAGACAAGTGGTACAGATGTAGTTAAAACCAAAAAGAATGAAGATAATGAGCACACGGTTACGCTTAATGGGGAAGAGATAGGTAAGATGTACTATGACCCAAGTCAAAAAACTTGGCAAAATGCAAACTTTAGTAGAGTAGGAGAAAAGCCTAATTCATTTAAATGGGTTTACGGAGATATACTTGGAGAGTCTAAGCAAGAAGCTATTGATGAGTTAATAAAAAGAAACAAAGAAACTAATAAACAAGAGCCTCAAAAAGAAGAACCTCAAAAAGTACAATTTACAAAAGACAACATACTAAATAGGTTTCTTAACAAACTTAACAGCTTAAATCCGCTTCAAAAAAATCCTATTGACAACAAGTCGTTTGTTTATGGAGATAAGGCTTCTTTAGAATTTAATAGGTTTGATAAAGGAGATAAGAATGAGGTATCTATTGAATCAATATTATCTCTTGATAAAGGTAAAGGTGTAGGTAAGGCTGTTATGAAAGATATAATAGATGCTGCTGATGCGCTTGGAGTTAAACTGACGCTTGATGCAAAACCTTTTGGTAGAGAAGGATTAAGCAAGGAGCAGTTGATTGACTTTTATAAAAAGAATGGTTTTAAGGTTGATTTTGAAGATGTTTTTGGTGGAGAGTTTAAAACAGAACAGGAACTAATTGACTATGCTTTAGAAAACGAATCTGAAGCTGTTCCAATGAGCAGGGAACCAAAAACTCGTGGCGATGTTACTATGACTGAAGGAACGGAGACTAAGACAGGAGGAGAGGATATTTATTATAAAAGTGGAAAGCTAAAAGGAGAATATATTAGAGAGCAATTAGGCAATGCATTACGTAAAATGTCTTTCAGGAAATTTGGAGATTTATATAGAAAGCATTTTGATAAATTTTTTACTCGTGAAGATAATTCACACAAGTTAACCGGAAACGATACTTTTAGAGAATTAGCTAACTATATAATATCAGATGAGTATTTTGATTACGAAGATAGTGAAGCTAAATTCAGAGCATTTGCAAAAGATGCAGGAATTGAAATACCTGAAAAAATAGAAACAAAAGTAGAAGTTAAACCCGAAAGCACTACAGTTACCGTTGGTGCAGGCGGTGCTACCGCTACTACAAGTGGCAAGCCTACCGATGTTACCATGGCTGAAGGTCGTGAGACTAAGACAGGAGTAATGGATGATATTGAACTGCTAATACCTAAGTATAAGGAGTATGTTGATAGAGATTTGCAGAAAGCTAAGGATAAGTACAGAATCAATAAGAGTGAGGCTAATAAGAAAGCGCTTGATAAGGCTAAGGCAGAAGCTGAAGCGTATAAGAAAGATGTTGCTGATTCTAAAGAAGAAGCATTGAAGATATTAACAGAGTCAAATGAATACAAGACCGCTAGTCAAGTTCAGCAAGATGCAATGGTAAAGGAAGTAGTTAGGAAGTTTGGCGAGAGAATAAAGAAGTCTCCAAGTCCTGAAACAATACTTGGTGTTGAGCCGCCTAAAGTTGTTACCATGACAGAGAAGACTGCACTTAAAGAGCAGATAAAGGCATTTGGCAGAGGTGTAAAAGAAGGATTAAAGACTGCCAAGGATTTAATGGAGAGAAGAAAGGTATTTGCAGAAGCCATCAAGCAAATAGAGAAGTCAGGAGCTATTAGCACAAAAAAAGTAGACGCCTTACTCAACAAAATAAGTAAGGTTAATTTAGAGGATGATGCAGCAGTTGAAAAAGTTATTGAGTATGCTGAGAAATTATTTGAAGATGCTGAGTATGATAATAAATTAAATGATGCCAATGGCGTAAGAGCAGCAATAAAAGCACTTGCAAGCAATAAAAAGAAAAATGCAGACCTATCTGTGTTTGCAAAACAATTCTTGAAAATACGTCCATCTGATGTTGAAAATATTGACGAGTACAATGAGATGGCCAAGAAAATAAGAGAGTCATTGGAAGGGTCTAAAATTACAAAGGACAAGAATAATTCCATAAAAATAGCGGACATGATTGACATCGCTAAGATGGGCGATTATGTTGACAAGATGCTTGATGCGCAGTACAAAATTGATAAAGACAAGCTAATAAAATCAGCAAGAGGAATAATGGGCGATGACGCTACGTTCCTTAGTGATGACGAGGTTCTTGAATTAATTAAGACAGGTCAAGTTCAAGGCAACGAGAAGGTAGATGATAGTCTTCTTAAGAAGATAACCGAAAGAGTAAACAAGATATTTGACTCTAGTGCTGCCATGGTTGATGAGATACTTCGCACAGGCAAGGACCCATTAACCGGAGAGGACATTGATTTGTCTGAAGGTAGAAAGAAGATTGTTGAAAGGTTTATGTCTATGGACATGAAAGACCTTAGCGACAAAGAAAAGCTTGGTGTTATTGATGCGCTAAACAATTTCATTCGAAATGGATCAGTTGCAAGCATGGAGACCGTTTATGCCGACTACAAAGCAAAAGACAATTTAGCAAAGGCAATAGAAAACAATGTAGTAGCTAAGAAACTAAAATTATTCTTCAGCAAAAAAACAGGTAGAGCATTTGGTCAGCAGATATCAACGCTACCTAATTTAACAGAGCAGATGTTCCGTGGTGTAGCGGCATCAGAAGAGTTTAAAAGACTGTCGGGCATTACTGAGTTAGTAAACAAAAAGGCTTCCGTACAAAGAACAATGAATGTGCTTACTGATTCATTCATTAAAGAGTTCTACAAACAAAAAGCAAATGGCAAGGCATTTGATACGGCTGAGAATGTAGCCGAGAGAGGCATTATTGCAGCCATGAAAAGAGACGTACCCGGAACTCCAGAGCAGCAGAAGGCTGAGTTTGTAAGAAAGAAAAAGTTAGCAGAAAAGAGTATAGAGCTTTTGAGAGATGGAACAGAGCAGGAGCGTAAATTAGCTGATGTATATCAGAAGGCATACGACAAAGTCTTGAAAGATTCTAATACAGTTGATGAGGTATTAAAAAAATCAGACGATAAAAACATTGAGGCTGTTGATTGGTGGATTGATAAGTGGTCTGATATATACGACCAATTGGCTGATGTGTCTGAGAGTATCTACAATAAAAAGTTAGACAGAGATTTGAACTACACTAACTTTAAGTTCTCCTTACTTTCAGGAGGCGAGAAAACCATTGAGCCATCTTCAAGAGAGTCAATATTCCATAATAGCAATAACGACATATTTGGCAAGGGTGTATACAAAAAGAAGGCAGGCGTACTTGAGAAGTCAACAAGGCCTGAAGCTGATGGTATGGAAGATAGATACTTTGACTTGTCTTTTGACAGGAACATGATTAATGCATATCAGGATGCTTTGATGGACATTAATACTGCAGGAACAGTAAGACAAATAGAGTCGTTCTTTTCTTCTAAAGCCATAAAGAAAATAATACCTAATAAAGAAGACCGTGATTTGTTATTTAGAAATAGCGGAAAGGAAGGAGTTATTCCTGACTTGATAAGAACCACAAGGCAAAGACAAGTTGTTCAGACAGATGAGTTGACAAGTGTTCTTAGAAAACTTAGCAATCTCGGTACAGCAGGTGCAGCTACTGCATTGGCAGGTATAACTCAGCCTATTAAGCAAACTATTCCTGTTGCTATAAATACACTTCTCAATGCCGGAAGGATGCCTGATTTTCGTTATTTTATGAACAAAGACAAGGTAGACTTTATTAATAATTCACAAAGAGCAATTGCTATCAGGGGTGGCAAGTCTAGAGTTAATGTTGATTCCATAAATAAATTAGCTGAGGCTGCTGATACATCAAATGCATCAAAAATAATTGATTTTTTAGGTAAGGCAAATGAGATAGCGTTAAAAATATTTATTGAAAGGCCTGACGTATGGATAGCAAAAGCTTCTTGGATTACTTATTATGAAAAAGGATTAAAGAAGCAAGGTATAGACCCATCAAAGTTTGATTATGGAAAAGATAAGATAAATGAAGAGGCCGCGGATTACGCTCAAGATATGGTTGATAGACAACAGAACATATCAGATGCCGACTTGCAAGGTAAACTTATGAATACCAAAGACCCATTGAAAAATGTAATGGTAAAAACGGTGATGCCATTTGCAAGCTTTAGAATGAATCAGACAATGAGAATGTATAGCGACTTGAAAACTACTTTTTCAAAAAAGGGTGAAGCTACAAAAGAAGACAGGGCAACCGCAAGAAGGTCACTTGCAGGTTATGCCGTAGAAATGGCTACGTTTAAGTATTTGCAATATGTTATTGCTTCTACGTTAGCAAATGTCGCAGTTAAAGCAATGGGTATAAATGAGACAGATGATGATAAAAAGAAAAGAGAAGAGATATTAAAAAGGTCTCAAACTACAGGCATGGTTACTGATGTACTTTCTCCATTGCCTATGTTGGATGTTCCGGTAGCTGTAGCTACTGATAAGGTAATGAGTTATTTTCAAGATTTAGAGAACATAGATGACGAGGATAAGTTTCATCTCATGACGAGTATTAAGAAAAATGGAGCAAAGTCTTTGGGTTTATATGGTATAGCTATTGATAAAGCCGATCAAATAATTGAGGCGTTTGAAATATCTACAACCGGTAAGTATATAGATGAGTACGGAAGAGAAAAATATGTGTCAAATAAAACCGCTAGTGCGTTAGGAGATGTTGCATTATTATCTACAGGTAGTTCTCTTATTGGCTTTCCTGCGGAGATGAACGCTATTCTTAGAAACTCACTTAGATTAGCAAAGAAAAATAGTAGCACAAAAGAGGGTGGTAAAGAAGCTTCTGTTCGTCAATCATCAGAAAAAAAAGCAGAGGTTTTTAAAAAGAAAGAAGCTAAAATGAAAGAAGAGGTAGAGGCGCTTAGAAGAATGTTAAATGATGAAACAGATGCTACTAAAATAAAAGAAATAAGAGTGATGATAAGAGAGGCAAAGGAGGCCCCTTATAAAAGAACCGAACAAAATGAAGAAGAGAAACTAACAAGAAAGGAAGAGAAAGAAAAGTTAGAAGAACAGCTTCAAGGATACGATAGCAAATCTGATATGAAGAGATACGATCCTGACCTATATGATAAAACATTTGGAGAAGAAGACGATGCAGAAAAGGAAGTCAAATCTGATTTAAGAAAAGAAAAAAGGCAGATGAAAGATGAAGAGTATAATTATCATAAAAGTAAAAAAAGAGCAAAGAATAAAGACGGAACTTATAAATCAAGTTACCTAAAAATTAAGTTAAGAGGATACTAAGTAAACCTAATGTACTTAAATTCTTTTTGTTTGCTATAATAAACAATGAGCTCAGAGTCGGAAATGATTTCCCCTCTGAGCTCGTTTGCTTTGGCATATATTATCCCATCATCACAACACCATATAATGAGAGGGGTTATTCTTTTATCAAATAGCTTTACAAGTTTCTTTGCCGGTATAGGAAGAGGATATGATGTGACCATTGTTCTTGCCCTGCTAACAACCTCAGCATAAGCAATCAGCTTGTTATCTTTATCAAAGACTTTATAGTCTACATCTTGGGGGTCAAGCTTTTGGTAGGAACCGCTGAACATATTTACAAACAATTCTATTGCTTTTTTTTCTCTTCTTAGGTCTTCAGGCGTATCAAAAGTCATCATCTTCTAATGCTTTTAAAATAAATTTGATTTCAGTTATAATTAGTTTAGCGTCTTTATTTACGGAGTTAAAATCTCTATCTACTAAATTCTCATAGATGTTAGATAGGGTTATGTGACAATGATGAATCCTTAGGTGTATCCTATAGGCCCTATCATTATCAAGATTTTTATTTTGCTCCATACTTTACTCGTTAAACATTTCATTGATTTTCTTTTTGATTTGATTCTCCTTACCCACAGGAGTACGGTTTTCGATTAAATTTATAATATCACTAAGCCTATCGTATTTCTTTTCTATCTTTTTGATTTCCTCGTATTGAAACACTAAGTCATCAATTTGGTTCCTTAAAGATAACACTTCTCTAACTAAGTCTCTGTCAGTGTGTAACACCAATGGTTCTCTATTCTCTAGGAACTTATTACGGCAGTTTATATAGATGTCCATAATCTTCCTATCCGTCTTTATCAGGTTAGATGCCTGAATAATATAGTGCATTATAGTAGAGTGGTCTTTATATAGGTAGTTGCCTATTGACTTAAACGTATGTCCTCTCTCTCTAATTATCTTTGAGAAAATCATACGACAATCTACCACATCTCTTCTTCTATTTTTAGATAATAAATTTGTTGAAAATGCTCCTTCAACAATGCTTTTAAGCAAATCCATATCCGATAGTATTGTTTGTTCGTCTTGCGTTTTCATCCTTTGTGTATTTCTGTTTTGATTTGATATGATTCGAGTTCTTTGATTCTAAATTCCTGTAGTTTACTGAGTCTTCCATTAGGTCCTTTTACTTCAACGAATAATACATCTGAGCCGGGAGGAATGGCTATAAGGTCAGGTATTCCATTCTTATTGGTACTGATAAGCTTAATAACATAATACCCCTCAGCTTCTAACTCCTTTATTTTCTTCGACTGTATTTGTTGCTCTCTCATTCTTTCCTTGTGTTATGCACTCATCTATACATTCATCTAGTGCCTTGTTGTAATAGGTTTCCCACAAAAACACAGGATTTTCTATTTTCTTTTCTCTTATGTTTCTGAGGATTTGCTTTACTTCTTGTGTCATTTTTTGGTAGATTTTCCGTTCTGACCATTTCTTGCTCTGTTGTTTCTAGCACTTTCTGATATAAGCTTACCAACTTTAGTATGGCTCATATCCTTACCGTCTCCGTTACCATAAGTCCCTGCCTGTCTGTTGGCTTTATTAAGTTCTACCCTGTACTTCTTTCTTTCATCAGTGGCAGCATACTTTTTATCGTATGCTATCTTCTTTTTTCTTCTCTCAGGAGACATATTTAGTTTGTCATATGATGGGTGCTTCCCTGCTAATCCGTTTCTTTTATTTTCCATTTTTATCGTCTTTAGAGTAAATAATAATAGTATAAATGTATCCAATACATGCAACTAAAAACATAGTCGCAGGTATTATTAAAAATTCTAGCATAGTGTTTTTTTGAAATGATTAATTGTAAAGTCTTTCTTTTTTGTAACAGCTTTATATATATCGTGCTCTATTCCTCCTTTGCTAAATATCCAATACACTTTATTACACAATCTGTCTTTTGTTGTCATCCTATCCTTTGACTGCCAATAACTTGTCGCACTAAAATCAATATTGTAATATACCAAATAATCAGCGGCCTTTAGCGATATGCCTTCCCTACCTGAAACTATTTGTAAAGCTATGATTTTATTTGTTTCGTTAAATTCATCAAGATTTGTTGTGATATTATCTCCGAACACCTGCTGAAGCGCGTTGAGTTCTTCCTTAAACTTATAGAAGATTCCAATCTTAAATCCATCAAAGTGCTCCTTGATAAACTCAGCCTTAGTCAGGTCAAGTATCATTGAGTTACCGCTCTCAAACTTTATAGTTCCTGAACACAACTGATGTACCTTCATCATAAGTTTAACAGGCGTGTCGGCGAGTATCACATCATCCTTTCCTTCCACAATCAAGTCACGCTTAAGCTTCTTGATTATATTATAAGTCGATGGCTTCATAACAACCTCAAGCACCTCTTCTATAGTCTCAGTCATAAACCCGGCCTCTTGCTGTGTGTAGTTGATGGTATATGGTCTCATCTTATCAAGTATCGTCTCATACGCATCAGTGTAGTTACGTATCATAAGCCCATTCACTTTCTTTTCCTTAACCTTAACATACTTATCGCAAAATCGATAGAAGTTAGGAAACTCAGCAAAAGGATTTCCCGGTATGGCGTATACCTGATGGTACATCTGAGAGTAAGACTCAGGCGTTGGTGTTCCTGATAGGAGTATTACTTTTGGTCTTAGCTTTCTTATAAGGTCTCTAACCATAGTTGACCTTTTGTTAGGTTTAGGAAATGCTCCGCAATTATGAACAAGAATATTTTCTGCTAAGTAATTATGATTATCTTCTACTTCTACATCATAGACAATACCATCTTCACACAACTCGTTAATTCTTTCTGTATCTGAAAGTTTGATAATCTCAATACTTTCCACCCTTTCAAACTTAATAGTTTTTCTTTTCGACTGTCGCATTCTTTTATTTTTTTTGAGTTATGACTACTTCCATCTATTTCTATTGCTATCTTATAAAATCTACTTGCTATATCTATTTTATAATGATATGGAGAATTAAAATCTTTTGTGTATGGAGATGTCTTTTCTATTAATTCCATTACAAACGAGTTATCTATTTTAGATAATTCATTATACATTGACAATTGATGAATTGTAGCCACCCTTCCATTCCCTCCTTGAATTTTAGGTTTATGATTTATTTTTTTTAATGTATTAGATACTTTTATTCTTGTGTCTTTACTAGACATTGGGTTATTACTTGTCATTCTTTTAGAAGACAACTCATTTGTGCATTTTTTAGAACACGTAAAAATTTTATGCTCCTTTGTATTCTTAAATAACAGACTACAATTTTTACATTTAAAAGTTTTTGCTTTATCATACAGTTCTTTAGTCTTATAATTCATGATCATCATAGAGCAACTTTTGCTGCAAGAGTTGCCTTTTGTTTTACCTCTTAAAAATTCATATATCTGATTATGGCTTAGTTTATTATTACACCACCTGCAAATCATCTGAGGGTAAGATGTCTTTTGCTTTAACCCATCCTCTTTTGGTATATATTTCGTGACTTTCGGTACATACGATTTCTTTTCCATTACATTTTATTTTAACTAAGTTTTCGTCTAATTTGTTTTTAAAAACATTTACAACTTTCTTTTTTTCATATCTGTTTTCTTCAAAGTTAAAACTATTTAGGTAATAGCCCAATTTTATGTCCTTTATTTTTATTCCATCAATTAGGGTGTTTCCCAAAAAACAACAGTGAGCTTCATCCAAAATAATTAAATCCCATTTGCTATCGTTTTGTACCGTGTGCAAGCTTTCGTAATTGATGATAGTTATATCGCAGTCAGGACTGAGCGCTTTGTAGTCGGCAGCAATAGATGTAACTGCTTTCTTCTTTGTGATAAATAAAACAACCTTTGCGTTTATTTCGTTTGCGATTCCTAAACTCGTAAGCGTCTTGCCTGTACGTACTTCCATGGCTAAGTACAAGAAGCCATGCTTCTGTATTATCTCAACGCCTCTCTTTATGATGTCACGCTGATAATCTCTAAAGTCAAAATCGTTCTTTGCATAATGAGAAAGGCTATTATTAATCTTCTCAACAATAGCCTTATCTTCTTTGTACTTAGGTATCTGAATTGTCTGAACGGTTTTACCTCTGCCTATCTTAGCTTCTTTTGATTTTGACATAACTGATTTTAATATTTCGCAGTGCTTCAGCATATCTGTATTGCTGTATCCTAATCTCCTTTCTATTATTTCCATTACTTTCTAATTCTTTTGTTACATACTCCGCACCTCATTCTGCGTGCGTATTCTTTTATGTTTGGGTAATCGCAGTCGCACTCGCTTCCTTTTAGACAACCATTATCGTTGTAGTTCTGCTCTATATAACTTACAAGGTCTGAACATATCTCATACATGTCATGGTCTTGAAAGTATATAATCATCATTTGTATGTCATTGAGTTCAGGTTCTGCATCAGGTATGTGTGCGAATACTCCTATGCCTGATTGCACTACTGTATCTATTGATACTTTATCCATAATCAAATTGTATGAGTTCATCATTCCAACATGCATTGTTTGTTGTTTATTCATAATCTAATTGTTTTTGATATTCAGAATCTTGTTTCTTTCTTATTATTATCCAACGGCCTGCTTGGTCTCTACCTTCCTCCGGCATCACGCCTTCCTTATAGATTGCATAAGACACTAACCATTTGTAGAAACGTGTTCTGCTTATAGTCATCTTAGCCTTCGGTCCGTAGTCAGGATACTCGTCTATAAAGTTATAGTATAAGTCGTTCTTGTATAACCGTATGCCTGAGTCAAGCGACATACTTCTGTCCTGACCATGAACAAGTCCGCACCATTCGATAAACTCGTGGCAGCTCTCTGCTGATAGTTGTCTTATCTTTAAGTTGACAAACTTTGACTTGACAAGTCCTGTCTTCAGGTAATCTTTTAAGCATCCAATCATGTAGTTGTCAAACTCACACCAATCGTCATCGTTCCAATCGCCAAACATCAGCTTACCAAATTCATCAAGTGGCGTAAAAGCCTTTGAGTAAAACTGATGTAACTCTAACTCCCACTTACGTCTTGCGAATGAATTGCCAGCACCTTTGATAGCGTAGTTAGTTGTTATAGCTATCTTAGGCGACCTACTGAATGGTATCTTAATAGCGTCCTTGTTCTTCTTCTCTAGCGTCAATCCTTCTGTAACGACACTGAATAGTCGCTCGAAGTCAAAATGTTTCTTCACGTCATCAAAGCAAAGTATCTGCGTATCTGCTGACACCAACTGATAAGCGAAGCTTCTCTCAAAGGCAAACGATTTGCCATCTATAACCACGAGCTTCTTCATCTTGCTTAGTGCGTTCATAATTAAACCCTTGCCTGTACCTCCCTCAGGATTGTCGCTGATTACTTCGTCATTTAGGATTACCGCAGGACAGAACGATAGGTTCTTGTATCCGTGCATAAGGAATCCCATTGTGCTCTCCATAGACTTGACTCTGTTCTGATCTCCGCCATTGATGTTGCTGATAAACTTCTTGAAGTCACATCTGCTAGTCACGCTGCATAGGTTAAAGTTCCTGTCAATAACATGGTCTTTCCATACGTAACCACCAAGGTCAAGGTAGTCTATTGGTATAATCTCATCCTTAGTAACCTTAATGCCACAATTCTTGTAGTACAGGTACGAAACGTCCTTATTGTCCTCGATGAAGTATATGTCAATGGTTGATAGCATAGACAAAAACTCCTCCTTAAAGAACCGGGTGTTGTCAGCAAAGTAATTGTATATGCTGATGTCGTCAATCTCTAACAAGTGAGTAAGTACGTAGTCCTTTATCTCTTTCTCTGAGGTATGGTCTATCAGGTTGTTCGTTACCTTAACAAAGATGTAGTTCTTGCCACCCTCCGGGCAATACTTGTAGAACCCTGAGTCCTCCAAGAACTGCTTGAATAGTATGTGTACTATCTTGATAACTCCCTTATCGTTCTTTGTCCAAAATGTTTGCTTTGCGTTCTCTTCCTCAATCTTATTAAGGACTGCGTCTATTATATCGCTATCCAAGTTGGAGTCTTGCATTTGGAAGCGAATCTCTTTTTTTGATACACCACGTCTAATCTTTCCCTTTATCTGATTGATACGCTCCTCATCCTCGTAGTACTTAGTTCCGAAGTTTGAGGTATTCTTGTATGCCGAGTCAATCGTAATGGCTATCTCCCTGATAGGGAAGTCGCTAGTAGCATACTGATTCAGCACGTAGGACGCAAGGCTTTTGTTAATACCGAAGTCATTAAATGCCATAGCTAAAACGTAGGCGTTGTGGTTACGTTGCCCCTCATGCATTGGGTACTTAGTTGTCCACCACTTAACAAGTATCTCTACTATCTTATTCTCATCCGTGATTGGTATAGTAGGGGAGTCTTTAACCTTGCTTACCTCGTTGTATTCCGGTTCCTCTATGAGGTCCCAAATGGACGAGTTCTCGTTTACGTGTATTAGAGGGTCATAGGACTCATAACACACTCGACTAAGGTTCTTACTCGTTTTGTCAAAGAAAGGCGAATTAAAGTGCCTTTCTAGCGAATTGAAGTAGTTTGTATGATTCTCAGGGTCGGCAGGTATCTTTACGAGCACCTTTAAGCCATCTCCTGAGGGTGATATGAATACTGAGTAGACGTACTTGCTTCTTGATAAGTTCTCCTTATCCTGCAGTAGGGTCTTCTGCTTGTCGTATCCATCAAAGTCCAAGCATAATAGTCCGCTGTGCTCTATGAGTGCATTGTCAGCCCTCTTATTAAACGTACCGCTGAAGCATATAGCCGGCAGTAGCTTCTTCATCTCATTCCTATCTGACTTGCTCTTCTCTAGTCTAATCTTCTTTATGAGTTCCTTTGTCGCTCCATCCTTAATCCTTTCAAGGATTGCCTGAACAGGCCTGAAGAAGGGAGTATCAGTGTCTCTGATGTTTTTAAATATAGTTATGTCATGTAATGCCATGTTATACCGTTTTTATGTTTGATTAATTTTTGTAACTAATTGATTACTATTACTAATGTCTTTTATGTCGATTTTAAATTCAAAACGTAATTAATAAAAAAGAAAAGAGTATATAAATATATATAGAAAGAGTAGGGGGTCTTTATTTATCATTATTGGCATAGTAAAGTGGTAAAAAAAGGGGAGACTAGCTCCCCATTTTTAGGCTTCGGTAATAGGTTAGAACGGCAACTTATCGTCATCATCAGACTCAATAGCCTCTTTTACTTTTGGTCTTGATGATTTTTTACTAACGCTACTGCTGCTGTCTGAATCCTTACCTGCTGAACCTTTGGGTTCAAACGTATCCAACTCAACGTAATGATTCCCACTACGTGCTGTTTTAATACTTAGGTTAATCCATCCTTTCTTGTCATGCTCACGCATAAAAGCGATAGCGTCATCTACTTTCATTGAAAGTCTTCCAACTACAAAGTCGGGTGCGTTTTCATTTCTTTTGAAACTGAATCCGTCTGCAAAGATTTTTTCGTCTTGTGCCATTTTTTTTAATTTTTAAATTTGCCTCAGTCTATTTATCTTATCAGTACACCCCTGAGGCTAAGTAAACTGACAAGCATTTTAATCTAGTGTTTCGTCAATATAGTAGTTAGCGATATCGTCATGTGAATCATCGCTAAAGAACTTGTTATATACTTCAATAGCTTTTGCAACCTTCACCTCACCACCTTTAATGAAATTTTCTGTAGGTCTGAATATCCCGAGTTGACCGGTACCTTTGTCGATAACGTAGAAAGCCAACGGACGTCCAAATAACTGCTGATAGATGTAACACTGAGAGTCATAGTTATATGACTTTGCTGACCATTTGAATTTGTGTACATCACTTGTTGTTTTTAAGTCTATGATAAAATCATTCCCTACTATGTCAGCTTTACCTTTCCAATTCATACCATGAATAACTCCAATGGAAGGCACCTCAAATTCGTTTCCCGGAGCGTAAATATCGTCATAAAATTGAATATTGCCTCTAATTATTGAGACAAGTTTTTTAATTTCATCTTGCTCCTTCTTTAACATACAAAAAGCTATGTTATTGTCCTCACAATAGTTCTTGTATTCTTTCGTTGTGCGTGTACTTACGTCCACAACATGAGCAACATCAGCCTTTTCAGGCTCAAGAAGAAGCTGATGAAAATAACGTCCATCAGCAAAATTCTTGTTGTCTTCTCTTGGTTTTCCAAAGTCCTTAGGATTGTTAAGCAGGATTCCGATGTCAGAATTGGATAGGTAATTCTTTCCAATGCCTGAATAATATTCTTTGTCGTCTTTTAATTTTTCTATGAGTTCACTTTGTAGTGTATCAAAAATCATATTTTCCATGGATTAAGATTTATCGGTTAAAGATGATAGTTCCTTTACTACTGCAGGACTAAGTGCGTACTTCCTTGACAACTGCTGCTTGATTTTCTCAAAGCCTAACTCCTTGTTAGTCTCAACATACTTAACTACGTTGTCCCAATTCTCTGATCCCTTGCTTAGCGTAATTAACTTAACTGCCTTATCAGTCTTGTCTGCCTTTGCAGGTGCGTCAGTAGTCAACTCAGGTACATCTTCGCCTGTCCATAGGCTTAGTCCAAGACCATGCATAGCGATAGCCTTAGCTGTGCTACGCTGTATAGCCTTGTTAACGTCCATTGATGTTATCTTCTCAATAGGTATGGCATTGTTTCTGAAGTCCATAATAGGTAGGTAATCTACGTGCTCTAAGTCGCCGATAACTATACCTACCTTTACCCAAGCAGTCCTACCATCAGTAAAGTAATTGAATCCGGTGTGGTCATGCTCATACACCCTACGCTGTGCGTCAGGGTAATTAGCCTTTAGCGTTCCCCAAGCGTTTGCCCAAGACAGGTAATCAAGATTACCCTTACGCTCAATTTTGTCCTTTACGCTAATGGACGAAAGCGTTTGAAAGATTGAATTTTTGTCTGCCATGTTGTTTGATTTGATTTGATTATTATTTAATAGTGATTCTCTTGTCTATCTTAGATATCAACGATAGGTAGTCAGGGTCTTTATCAACCTTTTGCTTTGCTATCTTAATACCATAAGTAATTGGGAAGAAGCCAACCTTGTAGCCGTTGTCCTCCATGTACTTCTTGATGTACGATACGGCAATCATCCTTTTGTTACACAGATAGTATAACAAGTGACGTGCTTCTGATATCGTTCTTGTCTTGTTCTTTGAGAACAAATCCTCCTTATCTATGCCTGACATGTCGGCTATAGTAGAGGCATACTGATTGAAGATGTCTGATTTCATTTGATTTGATTTGTTTCCACAAAGATAGTGGAATTGTTTATAAATACAGCAATTTAATTTATATTATTTTTATAATTCCCATTGTCGCTGTTGATACACATATGGTTGTTTGATGCTGTTATTGTTATCGTGCCGGTGCTAATGAAAGCCTCTAAGTTATTGATGAGGTCTTTATTAGGCTTGGGCATTTTCTTCTCGTCTTGTATTATTTTTTCTATCGTTGTCATTGTCTTTTTTTTAATTGTTATCTATAATTAAATAGGCGAAGTTAATTGCGTGAATATATGAGTTAGTGGTAATATTTTTTGCCAACGCACTTCTGTTGTTTTTTCAAAACAATTTGGTTTGGCATAGTTCATTATTTATTCTTTTATTCGCTAATTCAACATATTCCTTATTCAATTCACTTCCTATAAAATTTCTTTTGTATTTTACACAAGCCAATGCGGTTGTTCCACTTCCCATATAAGGGTCATAAACTAAATCATTTTCCTCTGTTGTCGCCATTATACAATTCCCTGCTAATAATATCGGAAAAGGAGCGGGGTGTTCGTTTGAACCATCGGGCGACATATCCCAAATGTTCTTTTTATGAAATGCTTTATCTCTGTAAAAATTAGGTTTTGCATCATTAGTTTTTTTTATCCAAAATATGTATTCGTTTATTGGATAGAAATAACTTACATCTAATTTCGGAGTGTTCTTTCTATTCCAAATTATTATTTGTTTCATTGGATAATCGTGAACATATTTTGGATGTATTGTTGTATGTAAGTGTAATATATCAATGTGATTATAAAAGATGCTACCTGTTGGCTTTATTACCCTGATACATTCGGTCAATACTTCCCTCTGTTGTCTTTCGTATTCTTCGGGTTCTAAATCATCATTAAAATCTCCGTAAGTTATTTTTCTGGATTTAGTTTTAAAACCGTTATTTACATTTTGATTCATACTCCAATATGATTTGTTATATGGAGGAGAAGTAACAATGCAGTCAATAAAATTGTCGGGCATCTTTTTGAGAGTGTCCAAGCAGGGTTCGTTATATATTTTGTTTACTTCCATATATATTATTATTATTATTATTAAAATCCTACACACGCCACCTAAAAAATACTAACCGCTAACACGGGTTTGGCAAAATTGCCGTTTTCGTTTTCAAATAAACTTTGTTCCATAATTTCAACTTTTGTTTTTCAATTTAACTTTTGTGTTCGGCAACTTCGCCAAGCCCGAAACCGTTATGCTCCATGCCTTAGTTTAGTGTTAACCGAATATGCATTCTCCCATTACAAGAAACTGAAACACTACATCGCTTGTTGCTGCGTCTCCGGTTTCATTTAGTTCTTGCTCTAATGCGTATGAATAATCTTTGTTGTTAGCCAATGCTTGTAGCCTGTCCTTAATAGTGTTATGATTAAGTTCTCCAAGAAGATCAGACTCGTCCTCAGTCATGGAATCATTGTCATGTATCTGAACGACAACTCCGTGGTCCATGACCGCCTTAAATACTGCGGTGCTAAGTGGTGGTTCTTCTTTACGACTTACATACTTTCTTACCTTAGCAACAGTCTCGTCTGTTATCCAATACCAATCATTGCTACCGCCTTCTAAGGCGGTAACAAAGATGTTCTCTAATATCTCTCTAGATATTTCTTTTTCAATAGTAATTTTCATGTTAGATTTTGTTTAAGTTTAAATTAAATGCTGCGTTGTCTAGTTGTTCCCATATCACACTATATGACATGTCATTTGTAAATGCATCAGATAGCACTTTCATGGCCTCCTCATCAGTACATTCATATCCCATCTTGACGTCATCAATACACCAAAGGTTGTCAGTGTAATAACCCTTCTCCTTTAGGTAGATGATAGCTTTACTGATGTCGTTAATCTCCTCAAGTGGATGAGGTTCTTGCTGAAAGTTTATATTTAGCACTGCCTTGAATACTTCGTGGCAGTGCATTTGTAAACATTGAAAGGTTCCATACAGATGTTTGTCAAATGGATACTCACTCATGTTGAGTGGCGTATGGTTGACCATCTGAATTGTTTTTTGTCCGCACTTAGGACAGCACAGAATGTTGCTCATGTTTTTTCTTTTTAAATGTGATTAAATACTTTTTGTTAAACTTACTTGGATAGCATATACCACAAGACTTTTGTGCCTTAGACATTCGGTGCTTGTATGATACGTGCCCATTAGGACACTCGCCTACCCAATTACCTTTGATGCTTGCGTCATTGGAGCACCGCTGACCATTGCATCCAATCTCCAGTGCCTTGCTTCTCCACACGTCATCGTGTCCATGTCCACACCCAACGAGTGCATGTGCAATCTCATGCAATATCGTATTTCTAACCTTATCGTCCTTCCTGATTTGTGTCAGTGGCGATGACAAAGATATAATTCTCTTTGAGTGCATGCAGCATCCGTAACGCTTTTTTGCTTTGTCAAATTTGAATTTCCAACCTTTGCCGATGAGCCCATGTTGCTTCATCAGCTTTAGTGCTAATTGCTCTGCTTCGTTTAGAATCATTTGATTTGTTTAGATTTTAATTAATGGTATTTTTTCGTAGTGAACAACTACTGAAAATGGAAATAGTTTTTTGATATTAGCAACGTATTCGTCATTAACGTAGAATATGTCTGAGCCTTCTGCTCTTTCTTCTTGAACCATTTCGTTCATTACAGATTCAATAGCTGCTCTGTTAATGTCAGTCAGTAAATAGAAGTTGCTTTCTTTGTCTGATGTTGTATTGATTTCAAAAATGTTCATTGATTAATTTTTAGACATTACAAAAATAAGTGCACCGAGTGCTCCGAGTATGAGTGATATTACCATAACGTAGTAGTGTAGCTGTGACGCTAACCTCTGCCACTTCATTGTCTCATCTTGTTTCATCTGAATGATGGCAGCTATCCTGTCTGCATCAGACATGCTTTCGAGCTCTTCGTATGAGTAGAAGATTCTGCTTTTAATAATTTGATCTCTAACTCCTTCTCTTTGGAGTAATTCTTCTTGTGTTAATTGTTCTGTTGTCATGTTGATTGTTTTAAAAGTTTATATTTATATTTACGATGATTTCTAATTGTTGCTGCCCATTCTTCCCCACCTTTGTAATACACAGCACTTCCACCACGATTTCTCCTGTTCTCCAAGTCCTTTACTTTTTTCTCAGGACAGGTAACGAACTGAACGAGGCGTCTACTTACATTGAATATCGAAGCTAGTTTCCTCTGCGAATATCCTAAGTTATGTAGGCTTATCAATCTCTCTCGTTGACATGGTAGCAGTTTTGTTCTGCGGTCAAAGAAAGGGCAATCAATTTTTACTTTATCCGTTTTGTATGGCATTGAGATATTTTATAATTAACGTGTCATAATTCTCCGGGTTGAATAAGTAATTGTACGCATTTATCATGTAGCGTTCCCAACCGCCATCAGCCGCCACGATGATAGTATTACTTTCCAACCACATCATAAAGTCAATCAAGTCCATCGCTTTATTCTCCGTGTTGAAAACAAATTTACTAAACTCGCTTTGAGGATACTCCTCCATATGCCTGAGCATGTCTCTGATTTCTTTTTGTTGCATCATTTTTAAAGTATTTATTTGTTAATAATATAGTTATAATTCTTGACTGCCAAATGCAACTGAGGTACACTTGTTGCAGTCTTATAAGTGAGCGTAGAAGGCAGGCTTCGGTTCGCTTTGTTAATCCATATCCTAAAAACATTTTTAAAATGTTTACACCGCCCTACCTCTTGGGGCGGTGTCCTTTTATACATAACTATGCAGTATATTCCTGAAGCCTTTGTGTACATTTCTCCTGTAAGCATCAGTAACTACGTTATCCTCATGTAGTTTGTTCATGGCTTGTGTACTGCAATATCTCTTCTCAATCATACGCAGTGGTGCCTCAAATGTCTTGCCTTGTACCATAAGTGTTATCATCTCAGCATGCGTCCTTATGTCAGTATTGTCAAAGTAGCCATTTTGACGTGCGTCAATGTGAGCATTTGCTATCTCTCTAATCTTAGGTTTTATTCTCATTTGAAATAGTTTTTAATGTTTTGCATCTCAGATATGTATTCACTCATGTCGTCAGCGTCATAGTAGTATGTCTGCTCAACCCAATCAAAGAAAGCTGATTGTTGTGTGTCAGATAACTCATTGAATAGTGTCTTTGCCTGCTCATGTTGACCATTTGTTTTGCTGTCGATGATGTACTCAAAATAATCTTCTATGATTGTCATCTCAAGCATAGCGAGTGTTGCCTTGTTTACCATGGTATATAGTTTTAATTGTTAAAAGTTTTGTCCCACTCAGTAGGTGTTATTCCCGATAGAATAAACTCCCTTTCCGATGCGGACAGATTATTAAAAATGTTTTGAACATACTCTCCGGTTTCTCTTCTTATTTCAAACCTATCGAGTTGCTCTTTTGTTACGTTTAAGTTCATTGTGTGTGTCACACCTGTTAACTGACTTGTTCTTGTTACTTGCATTTGTTTTTATTTGTGATGATTAAATTTCCGTTTGATTCAAATAGTTCTTTTGTTGACTCATCTCCATTATCTTCGGGCTGCAAGTCTTCGCTTGTTTCGTAGTTATACTCAAAGTCATAGCATAGTCCATGAGTGTCTCCGTTTTTAAATATGTCCATCATTATCTCGTCTGCTTTTTCTTTTGACTCTGCTACTATTGTGTATCTATCTCTTCCCCAAATTGTGTACTTCTTGTCGATGTAGTAATTGAACTCTATTTCTTTTGTCATTTTAATTTTATTTAATTGTTTACCATAAATTGTTATCTGAATACCATCCCTCACACGTCTTGCATAAGCCGTATTCCGTAACTGCGTCCTCTCTCCAACAGTCTTTGCAATAGGTGTCTACCACGCACGTCTTTTTAATTTCTTCCTCTTCCCAAAATATACTTGTTTGCTTGGGCGCCCCCCAATCCCAAAATCGATTTGTGTTTGCATACTTGCCATATTTAGAATACGGAGCAGCCGGTGCAGCATAACGTGGTTTGTATCGGTGCGTGTACGTGTCGGTACAATAGCGGATGATAGTTTGGCACATCTCTAAGCAAGACAGGACGTCAATCACGTCAACATACTCTTGAGGCGAATGAGGATTGTAATAGCCACACGATATGTTAGCCACACTTACCTCTATCTGATTTTCTTTCAGTGCCATCACGTCCGTCATCATACCCTTACCAAACTTGTACCCATAGCTTGATATGATTGGGAGCACGTCATCCTGAAAGCATTTGCTACTCAGCTCGACTCCACTTGCATCAGTAATGAAGTCACTGTTGCCACGCCTATCGCACTGCAATACAAAGCGGCAGTCGTCAAAGAATTTCATCTGTGCACCATAACTACCCATGCACCCTACCTCCTCGTCTCTGAAGAACGCGACCTTCATGTCGTCAAACTCCCTGAGACATTCAAGTGCAATGAAGATGCCGACCTTGTCATCGCCACCGATACCGACCTGCTCCATATTAATTCGATCGAAGCCGGTAATCATACCATTGAACTCCAATGGGAACAAGTCATCAGTGATGTCATGCACCGTGTCCATGTGTGCTACCATACACGGATATGTTGGTGCATTACCCTTAGTGATATACAGATTGCCGTCATCTATGAACATCATAGTGTTGGGTATCTGCTTTACTTGGCGTACTATGTACGCAAACATTCTGAATTGGTCGTGGCTGACCGATTGGATACTAAGTACCTCTTTTAGTTTCTCTGTCATGTGTTTTGTTTTTTTTATAATTAGTCTACGCTTGTTATGTCATCCTTGTGAAATACATCTCCGTCAGGAGTTGTTACTGCATCCTCACGAAGTAAGTAATCGTCATGATGGTCGCACCATATAACGTCATCGCCTAAATGATACTCTCCTGTCCACTGAGAATACTTGACATCGTCATACTCTGTATGGTAGTAGTCTCCGTTAATCTCTACTATGTTATCGTCATCTGCCCTATAGTGAGCACCTCTGCTCTCTAAGTATATCAAGTTGCCGTCATCCTCATGGTAGTAGTTGCTGTCGGTATCACAATACACTGCTAACTCGTAGTGGATACTCTCTCCTGCATACCTGCCCCTCTCGATGTACCTGAGGTCGTCATTATGATACCTTGCTCCAGTCGCTGCACATGCCTCATAGTCACCGCCATCTCTCGTGCCTCCGGTTTGACAATACTCGTATACAATACCTGAGAAAGAGTTGTCGTTACATAGAAAGCCTTCTCCACCATACGTGAACGTGTCGATGTATGGGTAGTAGTCAAACTCAGTAGGGGTGGCAATCTTGTATGCTTTCCTGAATACATTGCCGTCCTTCACATATCTGTCCTTGTCCCGATACGACTTGTACTCTACCTTACGGATAAACTCATTGGTCTCTGCATACTCGAGGAACATGTCGTAGTAGTGCTCCTTAGCCACATACACCCTGTCCATGAGCACACCATCCTCAGTAGTCCACAATAGTGCCCGACCTGCTAAGTGCCCCTCGTTGTTCATCATGGTAAGAATACGAAGATGAGGACAATAGGCATAGATTTTTAAGTAATCCTCATCCCCATTCATACATGAATCATTGAGACCTGCATGCCCTTGCTCCCTATCCATACAATAGATTTCGGGTATGTCCTTGTTAGGTCTGATGACAAACTCTTTGCACTCAGCGTCACACGCTGCCTTGTACTGATTGACAAAGGACGTGAACTCAACATCCTTGAATAGCTTGACGGCACGAGGCGTGAGTATCTTCTTGATAATCTTACCGGCTGTGCCGTTCTGCCTACCGTCACGAGCCCACCGACCATCGTCAGTAATTTTGTGCTCCTTACCTTTAGGCAAGTAACTGATTGTGCCGTCATCACGAAGTGTGAGATAGTTGACCTCATCCGTTTTGACCATGAGTCGATACGAATTGTAACCCCATCCCTCATAGTAGATGGCTCGCATAATAAACTGTGCGACCTTGTTGTCGCTGTCATTCAGGAACTTCCTGAAACTGCTTGATACGTGTAGCATTTGATTTGATTTTGGTTATGAATGATATGATGTGCACCCGAGTGCACTTTTAGTTGATTGTTTTTAAGTATTTCATATTGGTATCGTAAATCCGAGCATCGTCAGCACCCAATTCATGCATCACATGATACATTTCTTCTTCGCTTGGTTCTCTGTCAAAATATTTGTGACCGACTTCATCCCACCCGTAGAAGTCGTTACTGTTGCCTTCATAAAATACAACCTTCCACTTGATGTAGTCGTGTTCGCCCAACTCCATTATTTCCGACAGCTTCGTTGCCAACTCATCGTGAGTAAGCTCATTTGAGAATACCTTACCACAGTTATCCTTCAATGCCATCAACTTAATAGTTGAGTCGCATTCTTTGAGTGAAACATTCCACCCGTTTTTGAATTTTAGTTCCATGTTTGTTTGATTTTATGATTTGTAAAGTACAGAGCTCTGTACTTTAATTATTTAAATCGTATTCGTGCATCCAAACTTCTTCAGAGAAATCCATGTCGCCATAGCCTCTTGATTTTCTATCTTGATTTATTTTATCACACTCCTTATTGAAATCCTCTCGCCACTTGTTTACAAAAGACTCGGCACTTTCTAATGTTGAGAAGACCTTCAATATCATTCTTTCTTCATTTTCACGATATGGCTCGCCATTTGTCCACCATACGATAAATACTTTTTCCATGTTTGTTTTATTTTAATGATGATTTAATTATGTTTCATGCCACTGCATACGCCGTAGCCTTTGCGTGTTGATAATCTGATTATGTTGTCTGCTACATTCTTGTCCACCACCTGTATCGTGTTGCCTGTCTTGTGGTTGGTAATTGGTACTCCACCGACACGCTGAACACTTGAGCAGTTGACACAATGTTTGTATCCATACTTTGTAAGTCGTAGCAACGGCATTGCATTGCCACATTTTATGCATGTTGTCATTTTGTGATTTGGTTTAAGATGTCAAGTAATGCACCTAAGCATACCACATATAGGAACACAAAGGCGATTGATACTAAGATTGTCATGTTGATTTGTTTTGATTTGATTAAAAGTGCACCCGAGTGCACTATTTGTATCCGACTTTGCCCCATGTGTCAGGGCATCCCGGTGGGCGTGTCATACGGCATGATGACAGTCCGAGGACTGCCAATGCTACGATGTAGATTACAATTAGTTTGATTGTGTACGTTAGTTTGTCCATGTGTTTTGTTTTATACTCTGAAAAATTGATTAGTTAAAAATCCAAATTCTACTTGCTCGAAGCCGTCTGCATGTGGACATAGCCACATCAACGCATCGTCAATCATATCTTGGTCTATCTTGTCTTTGTTAAACCAATCCTTGAGGTACACTTTGCCCTCATTGAGCCTATCCCACATGATGCCGTCCATGAGTGGATAGTCACAATTGTTTTGATAATACGATGTCAGATACCTTTCGCTAGCGTCCTCTGTTTTATGTATTGACGCTATTCCGCCATCTTCGACAAGTATAGTTATGTCGTTTGGCGTTATCTCCTGTATTGAATACATTGCCTTAATCATTCTCCACCTCCTTTTTCTTTAACTCCACCTCCCACAAGTGGCACGATATTGCACAGAATACAAGACAACTGACAATTAAGAAGATTGCCACATACGGAGGTAGTTTCATGTTGTAAAATACCCACATTGCACCCACTGAACACATTGCGTAAAACGCTGACAGAATACCTAAAATGTACTTTTTCATAACTGTTGATTTAATTTGATTAGCACGACACTGGGAGTCGAACCCAAAGTGCACCCGAGTGCACTCGTACCACTACTGCCGTAACCATAACACACAAACTCAAACTCCTCATTATATATTTTGACCACATTGACCACATTGACCACATGAGCCGAGGTATGATAGTTTTTTGAAAAAAAATAGGGGGCGAACCCCCTATGATTATTTAATATCCAATCCTTTCAGATACTTTATAGCTTCCTTAATATCTTCAGCAGTTACTCCCGAATTAATTTTAATTTCAATACCTTTCTTTGCAGTCGTAAATTTGGACGGTTTTTCTGTCTCACTTTTTTCGGTAGGCTTTTCTGCGGTAGTATTCATGTCTTTGTCGACTTTTCGCAAATTATCCAATTCGGTTAAACTATGATTTTTGTTATTAGCCATATAGTCGCTAATTATTTTACCGTCCAAAGCCCCTACACGAATTAATTTTGCTGTTTGACTTTTTTCTGTCCCGAACATTTGAGAGAAATATTCGTACTTGTCTTTAAAATTTACATTCAACTTTTGTAATTCGTCCTTTGTGCTTTGTAGTTTAAAATTTTCACTTGCTTGAAAATACAAATTAGCTCTTTGCAGTTGAATAGCAAACTCTTTGCCGTTTAATTGGCTAATTTGCTTTACTAGTAATACTTTGGTTAATGTTGCATTTGTTCCGATTTTTGTTACATTTGTTTGCATGATGTTTAAATTTATAAATGATTAAAAAAAATTACTTTGTTAATTTGTGCACTCCAGCGCACTTTTTTGTTTTTTTCATTAAAGTACATAGTACTCCAAATGAAATTTTTACCTTTCTTTAATTTATTGCCGTATTTCAAAAAACTAATATAATACAAATCTACGAATAATTTTTTTATAAAACAAATACAATTATAAGTAGTTATCCACAAGTTATTAACATAGTTATCAACATAGTAGTAGTACCTATAAACGTTTATTCGTTGTCGTTAGTAGTGGGAGGTTGCCCATCGTATACACGTTGCCGTTAGTTATTCATAATTGAATTTGCGTATATGCTTTGCCGTTAGTACCATGCGTTAATTATCTAGATATGTAATTAATTGCAATATGTGAAAAATCATAATGTATTAATGGTTACTATATATGATTAGTTACTATATATGATTAATACTAATATGAAAAACGCCAAAATAACGGGGAGGCGTAGACGAAGTAGCACCCCCACCCCTCAAAATAAAATCGACTTCGGGATCGGCCAGGTCAACGTCAAATGGGGGTATAACCCAAATACTACTACCATCTAAACCTTCAGAATAATTTACTAAATTTGTATCAACTAAATTTTTTAATATGAGAAAGCCGTTAGATTTATCAAACAGCATCTACCAACAAAAGAATGCAGGCCCCGGTTTAACCATGGAATGCGGTATGATGATTAACAACAGACCCAACAGCAGAACAGGAATACAGAAAGCTGTAGAGGTAAAAAACGTCATGAAGAGGTCAGAAAAGGTGTCAATTATGGCTGAAGCTGTATCATTAGGCAACATGTCTAAGGGGGATAGCTGTATGGGATAGTTGTAAATTATCACCAAATTTGTACTTTTGTTTTACGAAAAACGGGGGACCTTTCTAGGTTCCCTTCTTTTATGTTTATATTCGACACTACTATGAGACTATTTATACCGATTATATTTATCTAACTTATTGATTTTTAATACTAATGTCAAAAATGTCAATTTTAAAGAGAAACTGTAGTCATAAAAAAAAGAAGAAGAAGAATAAATATATAGAGAGAGTAGGGAAGCAAGAAATTGACATTCCGTCATTAGAGACCTTTTTAGGTCTCTAATAGACATCCAAATTTATTTGTTTGTTAAATCATCTTCTCTATCTTTGTGGCATAAATCAAATTGAATCAAATGAACGGATACTCTCCAAAAGACTTGCAGTTTGGCGCAACAGGTAGACAGAAACTCATCAGCGGTGTAATGAAAATGTCACGAGCTGTTAAAAGTACACTAGGCCCTTCGGGTAATACTGTCTTGATTGAATCTCCTGAACATACTCATGGCATTACGGTAACTAAGGACGGTGTAACCGTAGCTAAGTCTGTGGACTTGATTGATCCGGTGGAGAACCTAGCGGTAAGAATGATGAAGGAGGCGGCGGACAAGACTGCTACCGCAGCAGGTGACGGAACGACTACGGCAATTGTCTTGACAGAGGCACTTGTTCTAGGTGGTCTTGAGAAGATAACGGACAGCCATAACCGAACTGAGGTTCTGAGACACTTGGTGGAGATGAGTAACAAGGTAGTGGAGAAGTTGAAAGCTAAGAGCAAGAAAGTAAATACAAAGATGTTGTCTGATGTGGCGACCATATCAGCGAATAACGATAGAAGCATTGGGCAGATAATTGCGGAGGTGTACAAGGACGTAGGCAAGACCGGTATTGTTACGGTGGAGAAGAGTCAGAGTCATGACACGTATGCGGAGACGACTATGGGGTTAAAGTTTGACAGGGGGTATCTTAGTCCTATGTTCATCAACGACCAAAAGAAAGACGAGTGTGTTTTTGAGGATGTGATGATTTTCGTAGCTGACATGGAGATAGCCAACATCCTTCAGATTGAGAACGTACTAAAACCAATTATTACTGAGGGCAAGAAACTACTTATAATCTCCCCATGTAATCCTAACGTGGTAAACACGCTAGCGGCAAATGTGGTGAAGGGCAATTTGAAAGTGTGTGCTGTTGCTCCTCCAAACTTTGGATACAAGCAGCATGAACTGATGCATGACATAGCGATTAGTGTCGGTGCGACATACTACAGCGAGAAAACAGGTGACGATCTAAGTCATATAAATTTCGGAGACCTAGGCCATGCGGCAAAGGTTATTGTTAGCAAGGACAAGACTGTTATCCTAAAGTCTGACGTAAGAGCAAAAAAGGAGACAATTGACGAGAGAGTTAAGCAGTTGTGGGACGCGCATGCTGCTGCTACTCGTAAGAACGATAAAGACTTCCTGTTGGAGCGTATTGCTTCCTTAACAGGCGGTATAGGAGTAATTTTCGTAGGGGGAAATACCGACCTTGAGCAGAAAGAGCTATACGACAGAGTCGATGACGCTGTCTGTGCAGTTCGTTCTGCTTTAGAGGAAGGCATCCTTCCGGGTGCAGGCAAGGCACTCGTTGAGGTAATCAGCGAGATTAAAGTTTCTGACTTCACAACTGCTGAGGAATCGGTGGCTGCGAGCATACTTCGTGACGCATTGCAAGCCCCTCTGACGCAGATATTGGAGAATGCAGGGTTATGTGTCACAAACATCTATAATGGGCAGGAAGAGGCTGGATTTGGCTATAACTTAAAAACAGGAGAGAAGGGCGACCTTATCAAGATGGGTGTTATTGACCCATTGAAGGTTACGAGAAGTGCGCTTCAGAACGCAGTCAGCGTAGCAGTTACAATCCTAAGCACTAATGCAATCATTACAA